>Ga0209149_1000439_pt1 | contig 17520 bp, 13 predicted proteins | sample WorMetTyACAVOLI2_FD_187423 | JGI IMG/M metagenome (GOLD analysis project Ga0209149, IMG submission 187423) | Marine gutless worms symbiont microbial communities from Max Planck institute for Marine Microbiology, Germany - Olavius algarvensis... ... | reverse complement strand
TATACTCTTCAAACTACTAGAAACATCTCTTCGAGAATACACCAGAAACAATTACCAGCCATTACAACTAGGCACACATGCAAAACCGGAACCTTCTGGTGAAATCTATGCCTAAAATAATCCGACACACAAAATTCATAATCACAGTAAGTAAGTAAAATAAGCCCACAACAGAAATTGCCGGGCATAGGTTAGCAGTATTCAACGTCGAGTCGCAGAACGTCACGACCTAAAAAACTGAGTCAACTGTTGTTCACGCTGTCGAGTTGAGTTGTGTCGCTATAAACACCCCTTTACAGTATTGTCGTCGCGGCTGGTGTCATCACATCACATTGCTTCTAGTTACCTGCTGGCGCCACCTGCTGGCGCCACACACGTGCTTCTGTTTGTAGTTCTGTCCGCCCGTCTGTGTGTCCGATGCTAAGCGTCATGCAGTGTCCGTCCGTCCGTCTGTCTGTCTGTCAGAACGAGTAATTGTATCTTCAATTTTTTTTCACCATCGGTAGCCAAACCGTTGTAGTTTTTCCATACCAACCGTCATGGCTAACGGGGGCGTCGAATGCAGTGGTAGGCAAAAATCGCGATTGCCGACCACTATCTGACTTCGTGGCGTGCTCTCAACGCTGCGACCGGCTAGATGTTATCAACACGATGTCGCCGGACCGTGGCAATTTGTGACACTTACCACTGATAGTAAATAAGCGGCGAAGCTTGTTGATGGCGGGAGACGAAATGTTTATGACAAGAAGTCTCAACGTTACGCCAGAGACAACAGAACAGCATTTAATTGTACGCATTGATAAATCTGTAGCCCATGTAACTAACAAGAAAAGATAGTGCTCGACGTTTTGTACTGTTGAAGCTAACTACTGAGAGACACAAAGCATCACACGGCCTCTCTGCGATAGCAAAGTTTCTTATAAGAGTTGAAGATACTGACGGACGAAGAAGAGTGACAGGAGATGAGAACGAGTTGCGCGTGATGGTTAGAGAGCAACAAGAGTTAGTCCATCCATCACGAACGCTTCCTGTGTCGGCCGTCGGGGCGATACGTCTTATAACACTGTTGAAAGTCGAATGGATGGCAGCTGGGCGGCCGCCCGTCATGCTCATCAGGCGATCGACACTTGAACATTGTACTGTAAGGCCTACGGTACAATGTTCTAACGTGCCACTTTTTCTGCACTGCAGCCTGATTAACTAACGTATCAACGAAGAACTGCTTTCATTGCTGCTTTATAGACTTATGAAATCTAATTATGTGTAATTACAGGTTGGCCAAAAAAGTGGGGCCACATTGATTTCATTAAAATGTATCGACTGATTTACATGTTTTTTTTGTTGTCGTTAATGATCAACAAATAACGCTTTACTACTTGAATTGTTCGTCAAAACGATATGAACAAGAACTTAGCTATCGCAAACAGATCGCGCGTCAGCTGCGCACGCAATACGTTGAGGGCATTCATAGGCCTAAATATTACACCGTGACCTTGACATGTAGGTTAAGGGTCACTCAAGGTCACTGGAAACGGAACCGTTAGACAGATCATAAACGACTTACTATTAGTCGAGTTATTTGACGCTGAATATTATCGTGACCTTGAAACGTGGGTTAGAGGTCACTCAGTCATTGAAAGTGGTACCATTTAAAAGCTTGGCTACGGTTTCCTATTCGCCTTCCATAGTAACTATGGCCGTATTGAGCGTCAAAGAATGGCCTGACCTTGAAATCTGGGTTTGAGTTGTTTAACGTCATTGAAAATGGTGCGGTTCGATAGACCATGTAGGCCCCTATGACTTTTTATTAGTCCGCCATTGTAACTATAGGCCTAGCTTTATTTTGTACCGTTCGCGAGTTATTTAACGTTGAATAATGCCGTGACCTTGAAATCTGGCTTAAAGGTCACTCAAGATCATTAAAACTGGTGCCATTGAAAAGCTTGGGTGCGGTTTTCTATTCGCTATAACTGTGGCCGTATCTGAGATATTTAGCGTCAAAGAGTGGTATGACCTTGAAAACAGGGTTAGGGTTCGTTCAAGGTCATTGGAAATGGCACCATTTGATAGATCGCATACGAGTTCCTATTCGCCTTCCAAAGTAACTATGGCGCTATCTTATTTCGTTTGCGAGATATAGCGACTTATTGGTAGAAAATCGCGAAATTTTTATACCCCACCTGTATTTAGCGCCCCGCAGGGGGTGACACTGTCGGAATTTCGTGAAGATGTTTGATGCTGATAAAACTAGAATGATTGGGCTACCGTGTGGTGAAAAAAACTATGACGATATGTTAAGCCGTTTTCATCTGATACCGAAACGTCACGAACAGACAGACGGAAAGACAGACATAATTGCTATCAATATCGCGCGTCAGTATGCTGACGCGCCATAAACACCAAACAACAAACATTATTAAATTAATGTTTTACTAAAATCACTTTACGTTTCTACCGTCCTGTTGTATACTTATTTGAAACGATGTGTGTTTTCTTATTTATTTATTTGCTCGGGCGCTGAAAATGCAGGACTCGAAAGTGACGGACCAAACCGTTAATAATGTAACAAGCGAGACTTAAAATCGATTTCAGATTTAAAGAATCGAAACTAACGCCGAGAAGTGCGCAGTAAAAGTGTACACAGCCTATGAAGAAGGTGTACAGCACGTATACAGTAGCTGTAGTCAGCACGTCGGCGTCAGGTCACGTGATAGGCTAGCGCTAAGTGGTGCCTGTAAACAATTAACCGCTGGCCGTATGAACCACGAGAACGAAAGTACGAAAGTACTTAAATTACGTGTCAGATAATTCCAAAATGACGCCGAGTCGTGTACTCAGTTGCATCGACAGGTGAAGCCGGTGTAGCCGCATCAGCTGACGACGACGACGACGACGACGACGACGACACGTGGCGACAGCAGGACAACTAGACTGTCTGATCGCGCCACGCACTGCATGGCGTCGCACTCATCGCAGGCAATCGCGTTGCTGCGCCGCCTGCGCTGACAACGTGGCTCGATATGGCTATATGTATTGATGTGTACAGAACTGAATCGTGACAGTTTGTACTTTGTAGGCAAACATTATCGAAGAAACTGATGACTTTTTGTATCATGGTAATAGGCTAACTGTCCGCTACACATTGCTTACTGACTTATTGACTTATCCGATATGCTTAATGTTTAGTTGTTTTACATAAATGTGAGAAAAGTTAATTAAAAACAACAATACATTTTTACAAATGGGGTCTGCACAGGCGACTTAGTGGTAACGCGTTGTCCTCGATCAATTCAACGTACCGTACGCTACGTTAGACCCGGTTAGTACCAGGATGGGTGACCGTCTGTGGGCGGGTAAACCATCTCCGTATTTAACTAGCCAACTAGGCCGACTCAGCCTTCTACCCTGTGTGGGACGGTAAAATGAGTATCAGCTTTCGGGCTGAGTAATAACAAAAAATGGTGATGGTGGGTGTAGACTCTGGCAGCCTACAGGCGGACTCACAGCCCAAGTCGTTTGGCTTGATGTGAGGGTCGCTTAGCGCCGTTCTACATTCATCAAATGAACCGGGTGAACTCTCGCAAAGGCTCTACCATGATGACAGCACCATAAAGATTGGCATTTGTATTAGGCCCCTATATTATTATTATTATTATTATTTTATTTTATTATTAAGTGACATCATCTAAACTGTAATTCTGTTGCAGTAATTGAACCACAATGGTGTTACGCCATTCAACCCTGACCATGGACGCAACGGTCCATCGTCCAATTCACTGTTCACGCTACGCACAATATACGTCATAATAACGGATAACCAGACATTATTGTAGTCCATTCAGCTGCCAAATGCTAGAAGTGATAAACCATGATAAACCCAGTAACAGTTAGAATATGGGCAGTAGGCCTATAAGTCTGTCTATGTTTAGACGTGCAGTCAGTGAGATCGCTGTCGTCGTCGTGGTAGTCAATAGCAACAGCATCAGCAGCCAGTGAAGATGTTGCGTCTACGTAGCCGTGTGATACAGCTGTCGACGTGCAGCGGCGCTGACTGGTTAGCGGTGCAGTCGCAGCAATTTCGACGAGTTTGTCCACGCGTCACCACCATCAGCAACCGACGACGCTATTCTAGCTCCGAGAATGTCGAGTACAAACCGATCAAGAAGCTACTCGTTGCTAATCGAGGTAAAGTATGTCGCGCACATCGCTCTGTCTCTGAGCAAAACGCTGTACGCTGTAACACTTGCCGTAAGCAGCGACAACGTTCATGTGACCTAACAAAGGATGGCATTGCCGGTGACCTTGAGTGGCCTTTGAAGTTCATTTCAGATACTATAGATATAAACGATTTCGTTGGCTGTGTCTCAAAAATACAACATATATGATGCATAAGTCAATTACTACGGTCAGACATCATATGTGAGCAATTAGTTCCACTGTCATATTCAACCGGAAATTGATGTTTCCATGTAACTTCTGAGCTAAGTGTTGTGCATTTTATTGAAGTCAGCAATTGTGAACGACATTAATGCAGCATCACAGCTTGCAGCAAGTCGAACTTGCTAGCGTCTACTCAAGACTTGGTACTTACCGGTACTTAGCCCTCGCCGGTACGTCGTTCGTATCGGCAAAGTGCAAGAATGAAGTCAGAAGTGACGTCTCAACATCGATTCGCCTTTCTGCTATGACGTGGATGGCAACGAGTCGACCAAATACCCTCAAATCATAGTTGATTGTGGCAAGTAGTATATATTTCGTGAACATACTGCATCAAGTGCTGCTGCTCGTGACTGTGTTGATGTAGGAGTGATGTGCGTTTAGGTGAGATAGCGATTCGTGTGTTGCGCGCGTGCGCCGAGATGGGAATACGCAGTGTCTCCATCTACTCGGAGCAGGACAAACACCAAATGCATCGACTCAAGTCTGATGAATCATACCTGATCGGTAAAGGTCTGCCTCCCGTTGCAGCTTATCTCAACATCCCGGAAATCATCAAAATAGCACAGGTAGATATTCATTTTTCAGTTGCATGCTTTATAGGCCTACTGCCTGTGCAGTTATGATGGGCATGCCACACGCAAGGAGTGCAAAGTGTGGCTGGACGTTTGTGAAACGGCTGCCACTTGCAACAGGAGTTTTTCTGGTCCAACGTCACGTCACATCACATCGTGCTAGACGCGCACAAATACTGAGGATTTCGTAAAAATCGTGCAAACGATTGGCCCCTCAGGGCCCGGCCAATTTATGTTCAAAATTCCAAATTTTGACAGTTTTGGAGGCTCTGTCTCCACATTTGTGCACCGACAAACGTGAAATTTGACACGGGGAGCGGACGGTTTGCGGTCCACGTTTATCAGTGGAACGTGTCGCCCCTGTGGGCCGAAAAGATCCATTTTTGGACGACTGAGTAAACGAAACGCCGGCATGCTGCTGTGTATAGGCACTAGGCAGTCAGGCCAACCGTTAATGAATGACTTCTACTTCACGTAGACTCAGTCTACACTCTACAGTATCTTATAAACTGCACGTTATTTTATATATTACATCGTTAGTGAAAGACGGCAGCTGTCACGCGTGTAGTGTACGGCTGTGAAAACAGGCGAATGACGTGGACGCTATACATCCAGGCTATGGCTTCTTGTCTGAACGAGGAGACTTTGCAGAAGCTGTGACGAAAGCAGGCATGCGATACATCGGACCGTCTCCGAGGGCGCTCTATCAGATGGGCGACAAGGTCAATGCGAGACAGACCGCTATTGATGCTGGTAGGCTGCTGCCATGTTGCCGTATGTTTTATTGACGGTTAATTACGGTTTTGTTGCTACTCAATCGTTGTTAAGTCACGGTTTCACTGTATCGATGAGGTATTTGTTAATGCGTGAGTCTGTACGTGACTGAGCAGGTGCGTTGCTGTGCTGTGCGTGGCAGGTGTTGACGTTGTTCCCGGCACTCCAGGACCGGTCGACAAGGCCGAAGACGCGCTACAATTCTGCGAGAAGTATGGACTGCCGGTCATCTTCAAGGCCGCGTACGGTGGCGGTGGGCGTGGTATGAGACGTGTGAACCAGATGTCTGTAAGTTTGTACTTCTTTGTTGTCAGTTAATTGCTATTATTGTTAGTGTGGTTTAACAGTTACTTTAAGTGACCTCTGCATGTTTATTCTGCTGTTTTATGTTGTTTTTAAATTCCAAATTTCTGCTCTGACGTATTAAATGCGATGCGAAGGGTCTCGCGTCAAGTCTGTTTGTGTATTCTACACTCTGTGAATGTTTGCTTGCTGACTGTCTACAGGGTGCGGCTAAAAACGCACAGTTCAATTTCCGAGAAACAACTTAAATCTTTTTTGTTACGAAGTTTTCTATGTTTAGTCACAGGGTTGTCTATATTAGCCTTATAAATTTCATTAAATTCTTTTTGTCTGTGTTATATTGTTGTCATGTGACTGTCATCGAGTTTGATATCTGCTGTTGTGTACCAAATTTCATCAAAATTGGATTGTTTTTTCGTCGAGACATTGCGATTTAACGATTTTCAAGATTGCGGCCAACCGTCATCTTGAATTCACAAAATTTTCAGTTTGTGTCATGCGACCTCTCGCCATGCTATTTTGCTTCCCCATGCAGAATTTTACTGAAATCGGACAATTGGCTGCTGAAATATGGCCAAAAATAATTTTAAACATGGCGGCTGTCCGCCATTTTTAATTTTTAAAATATTCATATTTGGTCACGTAGCTGGCATCGAGTTCTATATCTGCTGTTGTGTACCAAATTTCATAAAAATTGCATGATTTTTTGTTGACCATATATAATGATTTTCAAGATGGCGGATGTCTGCCATCCTGAATTTTAGGGGTCTAAGAATTGGTTTTTGAAAAGCCCATGTATGACTTCCTATTGGTCATCAATAGATACCATAGCTCTAAATTGCTTAGTTTTTGAGAAAATTGCGTTTTTGTGTATGGATTTTGGTGACAGACAAACAAACAGACAGACAGACAAACAGATGTTCAGCACCACCGCGTAAAGCCGCCTTCGCTATGAATAACGGCGGCGTAATAAGCAAACTAGAAAACACTGAGAGAGTGCAAACCTCCAAGACTGATGCTGATGTCATGAGTTATTCTGGGCAGGGATCTGGCGTTTCCTGCTGCAATAGATGCTCATAGTGGCAGATTTGTCATTTACAATGCAGTAGATTTCTGGTCGAGTGAAGAACGGTCTCGTCAAGTAATGTTAACTGGCACACAGGCACTTACGAATGGATGTGATGTTTGATACAGTGAATGTGCGAGAATTACTGGTACAGTTTTTGCCGCGCGATGCTATGCAAGCGCGGCCTATGTCGTCATGCGGTGTCTGTCTGTCTGTCCGTCTGTCACGTTCGTGAGTTGTGTCAAAACGAATAAACGTATCGTCAAAATTTTTTCACCATCGGGTAGCCACACTGTTCTAGTTTTTTTCCATGCCAAACGGCATAGCAATATTCCGACGGGAACCTCCCTAACTGGGGCGTCGAATGCAGGTGTGGTAGGCAGAAATCGCGATTCTGAGCCTATATGCCTGCTGTTGACACTGCAACATGCGAGGTGTTGTAAACATGGTCGCCGGTGGACGACGGCCACCATCTCGCAAGTTGTGAGTAGTGACAATTAATCGCTGGTCGTATACTGCGGGTATTCGACCACCAAGCGCCACGCGCGATAAAGTCACCGTCTCCGTGGTTCTTCAGCGCGAGAGCGACCAAACGCGCTCTCGCACTATACACAATCACGATAGATCGTGTGTATGACAGCAACGCTTGACGTTACGCCGAAGATAACAGAACAGAATCGAATTGTATGCACTAGTAAATCCAAGGCTGAAGTAACTAATAAAAAAAAACTGCACTCGAGGTATTATTGACGCAACGAAGCTAACTACTGACAGACATGAAGCATCGCGCGGCCTCTTTGCGACAGCAGAGCTACTTGTTACTTACACCAGTCTGTTCAGCTGCGTTGTCGATAGAAAAGTAAAACAAAACCTGTTGGTACCAGGAAGTGCAAGATGCGTTCGAGAGAGCACGGTCTGAGGCGGAGGCAGCGTTCGGCAACGGAGCGCTGTTCCTGGAGAAGTTCGTTGAGAGACCGCGACACATTGAAGTGCAGATCATTGGCGACCATCACGGCAACGTCGTCCATCTGTACGAGCGAGACTGTTCCGTTCAGCGACGTCATCAGAAGGTGAGTGCTGGCAGGTGCTGCTGCACGTCTAGTTCTTGTCATGCTGCATTGTAATATATTATGTTGCTCTTTGTTATACTCCAGTAATTTATTTGAACTTTACCATTGGCGGCGCTAAACCAGGGAGTGCCAGGTCAAATGCCCTGGCTAAAAAGCTTCTGCCCTACCTGGCGCCCTGGTTTGCGCCCTGGCTGACTGAAATTTCTCTAAATTCCATTAAAACGTCTAGTTCTTGTCATGCTGCGTCGTAATATATCATGTTGCTCTTTGTTTAGCTAATGTCTGGCATTATATTATTCTAGCATTACTCGAATCTCCAGTCACATGGCAATACGTCTAACGCACCGAAACTTCAGGAAGTCTAAATTACACCAAAGTATCATATCTAAAATTAGATCGAAAATTCCAAACCAAACAAAAACAAAACAGCAGTCTGTAATATAGTAAGTAAACTATTTGTACGAACATGACACTCATTAGTGAGAAAGACAACTAACTACGGTACGCGACGATAACGTTTCATTGTGTTTAAATGAATGAGTTAATGTTTATTGGAAGTAGGTCAATATTTTACTGACGTCTTTTCATGCGTCGTTACGTGCATTTCATGCTCTGTTTCATTGGGCTGATGAACTCTTATGTACCATTACCAGATTGTAGTAACATAAGATTGTTACCGCATGATGCTGTGCATAGCGTGAACTATGCCATTGCAAGATGTCCGTCCGTCCATCCATCCATCTGTCTGTTACATGCTGGTATTGATAATCTTTAATTCACCAGCATAAGCGGTAGCAAGAAAACAATCATCATAAAAGAATAAAATAACTTAACTAACTTAAATACATTATCATATTATATCTTCATGGCAAAATAATGCAATATACCAGTACATAGCATAAAATTGTTTTGGAATTTAGCCATCCGATTATCTAAAAGTTCGCTTGGCAGTGCAAATTTGAAATTGGAACAACATTCACGAATAATTTCATTATTTACAGTTTTAAATAGTTTCATTAGGAATCGTACGACAACAAAGTCTAACGATCTCAAAGAACTTTTTGGCAAAGTATAACATTCTAGTTCATACAACAAACATGGCATACATTTTTTTTACCAGCTCAAGGAGCACCTCCTCTGATGCTAGCCTGCCAATTTTTCCAAAAATAGCATTGATCGCTCTGTGAAAGGATCGTTTGGCATGGGTGGTAGAACATTTAAATGTTCGACCTCCCACTATGTTCCCAGGTACCGAAATTCTGTTACCCATGGAATAATATGACCGTTGGATGTTTTAATGCTCCTGCACCTCACATCCCACGTGGACCAATACGGATACAGCAAGACTTTGAGATGTTGAGATGGTTAAACGTATCCTTAAATTTTTTGCACCGTCGGGTAGCCACACCATTCTAATTTTTCCGTATCAAACAGTGTGGCAATATCATCATAAACATATTTGTAAAGCGCCATAGGCAGAGATACAGAGGCGCTGATATTCCAATGGGCGTTGAATGCAAGGGGGGTAAGACAAAATCGCGATTTTTTTAAACCAATATCTCACTTTATCTCCGAAATGATGCAAGATAGAGCCATAGTTACTACGGAAGTGAATAGGAAACCGTACCCAAGCTTTCGAATAGTGCCATTTTCAATGACCATAAACAACCCCAAACCCACATTTCAAGGGACTAATAGGGACTTAAGCACTTCTCGAGAATGCCATTTTAAATGATCTTGAGTGACCTTGAGTGACTTAGTGAAATATTCAGTGACACGAAGCGTCGCGCGATCACTCTGTGACTGTGACAACTGAGCTTCTTGATACTTCACCAATAGAACATAAAGATATCAACTGTAATCCACTTCACAAGTTGTGTAAATTATTGCAGTGACAATTAATAATTGTACATAGGTGAAAATACAATTCAGTATGTTCTGCTGCAAATTACATTATTAGATCAATAACTTTTCAGAAACCGATGCACATGACATGAAAATATTATACATTTGTTTATTTGTTTACATCCAATTGTAACATTTCCCGCCAACTAAAATTATAACGTCGTACGTGGTTAAACTGTCAATTCTCCAGTTCATGAATGGTGATCACAACTTCACCGGTCAACTGGAATGGGATCACAACTTCACCAACCAACTGGAATGGTGATCACAACTTCACCGGTCAACTGGAATGGGATCACAACTTCACCGGTCAACTGGAAGGCATTTCAGTAATCATGAACTCTCAAAGATGAGTTTACAAGCCCAGTTGAACAAAGCATTACAATATCTTTAGTACATGTACTAACAATCTGCATTCATTGCATGGACTGAGACTACGTAGAACAAGTGCTGACTGTGATGCTGTGTAGTGTGATTAATGTGGAATGCAGGTGATTGAAGTTGCTCCAGCTCCAAATCTACCTGATCATGCCTGTGATGCTGTGTAGTGTGTGCCTGTGTAATGCAGGTGATTGAAGTTGCTCCAGCTCCAAATTTACTTGATTGTGCCTGTGATGCTGTGTAGTGTGTGCCTGTGTAATGCAGGTGATTGAAGTTGCTCCAGCTCCAAATCTACCTGATCATGCCTGTGATGCTGTGTAGTGTGTGCCTGTGTAATGCAGGTGATCGAAGTTGCTCCAGCTCCAAATCTGCCCGTGGAAATCCGTGACTCGATGACGCGCGATGCCGTGCACCTAGCACAACATGTTGGCTATGAGAATGCGGGAACAGTGGAGTTCTTGATGGACAAGACGGGCAAATATTACTTCATGGAGGTGAATGCACGACTTCAGGTGGAACATACTGTCACTGAGGAAGTGACTGGGTGAGTAGCTGTCTGTTGTGTTTCGCTTGGTCACTGCAGTGTCACTGCCCGAAATGTCAACTAAAAACATTGGAAATTATATGTGTTGGAAAGGTAAAATAGTGACGTGAGAACAGAGCTTCGAGTCATACATATTTTCATGTCACACTGGACGTTGTGGCACATTTGTACTGTCACAAACTGGAGGGTTGTGATTAGGGTTAGGGTTAGTTGCATCTGTGACGCCGTTTGTTGTCAAAAATTAGCATTGGCTGCATTATTCGCCAGTATATGTGTTCTGTGCGACTGCAAGTTAGGAATGTTACTGCCAGCAGTGTCCCTTGTTCTGTGTATCACAAGTCTTTGTTTTTATGTGCCATGACTACGTCTTTTTGTAGTATGTCTGCTCGTTTTTGTCTCCTTCTCAACCAGCGTTTGATTTGTCAAAAAAGCAGTGGGGGTTGTTCCGCCCGAAGGGCCAAAACCCGAGGTCGAGTGGTCGGAGGTCCACAGGGCTGACAACGGGGGGGGGGTTATTGGGTAGGGGACAGTGATCCCCCTTCCCACCAGCTATGGGGTCTTGGGAGTGCATTTTGTTGCCCAGGAAACATCTATAAATATATGGTATATTACCAGTATATTACCAATGCCAAGCCCAATATTTTTGGTCGCCAGTGAGGGGTCATCCTCAACAAGTGGGGGGTAAACCCCCAACACCCTCCCCCCAGAAAATTGAACACTGTCTCAGCGTCCTTGTAAGCTGCTTCACATGTCGAGTGTCAGAATCTGAGTGTGTGTATGCGGTGGACAGAGTTGACCTGGTGCACTCACAGATCCGTGTGTCTGAGGGCAAGTCACTGCCTGAACTTGGTCTTGTCCAGGACAACATCTCATTGAACGGCAGCAGCATTCAGTGCCGTATGACAACTGAAGACCCTGCCAAACACTTCCAACCCGACACCGGGCGCATCGAGGTTTCAGTGCCACACTTGTGCTATTTTGCATTACAACGTTGGTTTGTCTTGTTGTATTGATAAGATCTGTAAGGACATGTGACTGTGGCATGACGATGTGATAACTAACGTGGCTAGGCTGCTTCATGGGGGTGCCATAGGGGAGCCAGGGAGGCCATGGCCATCAATATTTTTTTCATGGCACCCCCTATGGGCTACTTGCTAGCTGATGTTTTCTTATGGTGACAGTTGTTTATTTCTCTGTGTATGGAAGAATTTCTGTTTTACTTATAACTAACTGAGATGGTACTTTTCATTGCCGTGCATCACTATATATAGTGATGCACGGCAATGAAAAAACGAGATGATTGAGATGGTATTTTTCATTACCGTGCATCTCTATATAAACGAGATGATTTAGATGGTATCTTTCATTAACGTGCATCACTATATAAACATGATGTTTGCATCACCCTTGTGCATTGTGTCAAAGTGGTTTAACATGTCATCAAACTGTTTTCACCGACTAGCTCTGTCATTCCAGTTTCTGGCATTATGTAGGGTATTAAGCTGAAATTTTATTGGGACATCATTACAAGCTGGGTACATAAATTCCACTAATATGGGGTAACATCTCGACCTGGGTGTGCACAGGTGTTCCGTAGTGTTGAAGGTATGACTGCGGCCTGGGTGTGCACAGGTGTTCCGTAGTGCTGAAGGTATGGGTGTGAGACTGGACAGTGCTTCAGCGTACGCTGGTGCGATCGTCTCTCCATACTATGACTCGCTGCTCGTCAAGCTTATAACTCACGCTCATGACTACCAGAGTGCAGCTGTTAAAATGGCTCGAGCGCTGGCAGAGTTCAGAATCAGAGGAGTCAAGGTATTTCACGATTGCTATTGTTTATAAACTGTATTTCACCATTACAGCAGCAACGTGCAAACAGAAATCAGGTCAGACAGAACAGCGCAGCACAGTCAGACTAGCAAATGTAAAAGTGAACAGACAAACAGGCAAGTCAGCATTACTGTAGTGGGTGTAGTGGTGTAGTGGTAGAGTATCGCACTCGTAACTGAGAGGTTGCGGGCTAGACTCACACCTGGTCCACTGCAAGCAACCTTGAGCAAGTTGCTAGCCTACTGTATGCGCAGGCCAATTTAGCCTCCTACCCTCAGTGGGACGGGAAATGAGTAGTAGCTATGGCTATGGGGTGAAGGCCTAGTGTGGCTGATTGGGTCGATGGTTTGTCTGCTAGCTGCACCGTGGGTCCACTTGTCTGTTAGCGCGGGCAATGGATGGCCACATAATGCGCTGCGGTACCATTGGCTCATGCCAATCAGCTGGCACTTCCCAGATTGTAAAGTGCTGCTGGTCATGAGTCTGACTCATGTAAGCGGCGCTATAACAAGTGTCGAGACCTTTACCTTTACCTTTACCTGATGCTGTTACTAATACAACTGAGTATGCAAGTATTCTGGTTAGATAGTTCCCTATAAAATTTAAGCTGGTGGTTAGCAACTTTATCCTGAAAACGACAACGTTCACAGGTTAGACTAACAACATCAGTGTCGGTAGCTCTAACACTGAAGGTTATTGCCTAATGCACATTTCCAAGCAGAACTTCAGCTCATAGCTTTTTTGACAGCTGAGTTAATCAGATTAAGGCACTACTGGGTGGGCCAAATTAAACGGGGCCAATGCAGTTTCTTTTGTCGTATAGTAAAGTATGTTTTAGAGACTTTTTGGCAGGTGAAACAACAATTCATTTACGCACTTTGAGAAGCATAAAAATTAAATACTTTTCGCCAGAGGGCGCTACAGATAATGATTTTATCTGAAGTAGCATTTACTCACGACTTTTACATTGAACGATTTTATTAACAAACAACTTCTGTTGTACGCATCGTCTACTTTTGCTAGTATTTATTTGTTAGCATCTATAATGTACTGTAATTTTTTTTGGTGGGAATAGCTACCTGTTTTTGCTAAACTAATGCGTGCTGTATTTTCTGGACTTCGGACACGACTTTCTTTGCACAGAGGCCTATGTATCAGCCTGTATTTTGTGATGATAGACGTGGCGCCCTCTAGCATGTTACGCTTTCAGTTAAGATAAAATTGGCATCGTTGCACTTGTTGCTCTATGTTGTTTATACTTGCCAAAATCATTTAATTTTATAAATGCGTTTGCTTGTTACAAGCAAAAATGTCAGCTGGCCCCATTTAATATGGCCCACCCTGTAGACATCACATAGCTAGTTTGTTTGATAAATTTGTACTTGAGAGGCATAAGCTTGTAGTTTATGTATTTATTGATTAATTAGCCAGTATAAAGGTTTAAGAATAGGGGGAGTATGGGAAAACTTGGGGCTTTGACAGCGGCACGGGCAAGAGAGTTCTGTGTTAGTTGAGCACGATTTGTCTGAGAATTATGGAGATTAAAGTAGAGTGAATTGTAGCAGTTGAGTTGAGACTTTGGAGTGAACCACTGAGTTGGCGATGGTACTTGCCATTTTAGGTAGGGTCGGATACAATGAAGTTCACGAATATGAGAATAGCAGGATTTAGGCAGAGCAGAAATTTGTTTTGGGAGAGCAAGCAAGCAAGCATCTTTATTTGTTCAATTAATAAACAAAGATATAATATCGATGAATAACATACAAGGGCAGGCTGCCAGAAAAGCCCAACATTGCTGGCCGCCTGAGTGAGATGTTTATCAGACATAAAATCAAGATTGCGAGCCGAGTGGGTGATGTACAGTGAGCAGTCTCGTAGTTTAGCCAGCTGTTGTTTAGAAGAAATTTAGTTTTCGTTTACAACGTTCAACGTTGGTTGTGACTGGCATGAGCTGTGTAGACTGTGTGGACAGTTAGTTAATAACTTGTAGAATAAAGGATTAATTAGCAAATAAATGATGTAATGATTAATTAATATAAGTAATACTGAATGCAAATACATGAAAACTGTGTAGACAAACATTCCGTTCCTGCTGAACGTGCTACATAATGAGAAGTTTCTGAGCGGAAATGTTGACACATATATCATCGACGAGAACCCGCATCTGTTTAAGTTTCAGCCTTCACAGAACCGCGCTCAGAAGCTGCTTCATTACCTCGGCAATGTGATGGTCAACGGATCACTGACTCCACTCGCCACGACACTCAAGCCCGCCAAAGTCACGCCAGCTATACCGTCAATCAATGCAGGTTGGAGACACTGTACACTAACGGCTGTAAAACGATCTGAACAGTGAAAACAGTACGGACTGAGAGTTTCTATTGAGACTGTTCGTTGTGTACTGTTGAAAACGACTCTAGTTTGTTTTTTTTTTGTTACCTTTCTGGGCAACAGCCAGTGAGGTATTATTTTGAGTCTCGTGTGTTAGTTTGTTACGACATTTGTTACCATTGCAGCGTTACAGGAAAACGGTTGCAGTACAGTGTTTCTGCCAGAATCTTGCGTAGTTTGACTAATTGCACAGAAAGTTATTGAGCCAAATCCAAATTTAATTGTCCAGGCTTTACGACAAAAACACTGATGTACAGCTGCTGCACATCTACGAGACAGAAGTGTAAATGCTCACAGCTATGGACTATGGTCGCAAATCATTTTCTTTTTTCTGAAGTAGTAAAGTCTGAATAACAATCTTCCATAAGAAAAGCAACAGACTTTTATTATTCTATTGTCTCCTGTCTGTGTCGTCTTCTTGAAGACTAGATGTGACATATGCATTGACAATGTTTCATATCTTGCTTTATTTCACTTACGGCATAGTAGAAAGACTCGGGTCAGTCTGTGAGTGGAGTACGGAATAGTAAGTAGTTCTCATCCACAGCCGGAAATGCCAAGTTACTAAGAGTTCAGCGGAGTTTGATTATGCATTTGAGACCAACAACGGGTACAATTCACGCCCTAAACTGTTGCGCTGAAATTGAATGCATGTGCTTAGAATCGTTGCACACTGGTCAGCTAGTCCATCATATTGCAGAGAAAAAGTCAGAGATGTTACTAATCAAGCCTAAAATAACACAAACAGCAAAAAATCAGTCAGCAATTTCGCGAAATGTGCCCAATTTTGATAAGCCAAATTCGAAGTTTATTCTCTTTTTGTGATTTGTTGAGCGTTACAGCTATCATCATGAGACTGTGTGAACAGATGGGAAGTGGCACTGTGATCGTGCCGTTACACTCGCCAGGTGGCAGCACCATGCAGTGGGAACGGGGCGAGTTGTGCTGTCCGCTATAGGTCAGCCAACCAAGCCAACTCAGCCTTTCATCCTTTTGGGGTAGATAAATGAGTAGTAGGCTGCAATTAGATGTTTGCAACCTCAGTCTGGGGAGGTGCCATCTGGTGAACGCTTACGAGGTAAAGGCAGGCATTGGTGTAATTGCAGCTAACACTGTGTGATCCATGTATGAGCGCCTTGCGTGTAGTACAAAAATGAGCGCTGTATAAATACACTTACCTTTACCTTTAGGCTACCTTATTGTCTGGACCAGTTGTTTCTGCTATTATAATGATAATAATTAAATCACATCGTAATCTTCATAGTTATAAGTGTGCTGGTGATATTAAGACTTGATCATGCAAATGGAGTGAATGGCAGTCAGGCAAGCAGTGTTGACACAGTCAGCTGATGATGTGTTACTCGCTGTGCAACTTGTGCTGGCTTAACAGCTTGACTGCTGACTGTTGAACTACTGCCTGATCATAGCATTCATAGGTCATTGAAACAGGCGAATTTAGTTCAGTTTATTTGTAATTTAGAGCATTCAGAGCCAAGAAATGTTATTTCACAGCACGTGACAAAAGTGATGGACTCAAGCCGCAGTTACACGTTCATGTTGTGTAATGATGCTGCATTGACAATGTGGTGACTACTTGTACAATGAACTATTAAACTACCATTCATTGTGCCGGGCAGTGTCACGTGACGCCAGGCAGTGTCACGTGACGGTGACGTCACGTACACCTCCCCAGTCACGCTACACAAGCAATAGCACTCGTATAGTGTCATGTCATCCCAGCTTTGTACTGTCTGCCATATACAGGTAGAGGCTGCTCGTGGCTTCTCTTTGTAGCATAGACAGACAGATCGAGATTATCAGACAGATGGAGATAATGTGTGTGTGTTTGTGTGTGTTTACAACAGAAGGTGTAACTACAACCTCGGCTGAGTCGTCTGATGAGGACGGTAAGTACTTGGGACGTTGTGTTTCATGAACATTCATAATGACTATGACAAACGAGTAGTCCTACTCGGCGACATGGCACGCATTAAGTGCACTGTAATTGTTTCCTCCATGATAGGCAAAAACATTACATTTGCTAGTAAAAGTCTGTAAATGATAGGAGGCCATGGAGGGAGGCAGGAAGCAGTGGCGGATCCAGGATTTTCGAAAGGGGGGGGCGGGTATCGAGCGCCGTAGGCGCGAGGATCGAAGCGCCGTAGGCGTCGAGGGGGGTGGGGCGTGGGGAGGGGGTGTCCCCCTCGCCACTGGGGGTGGGGTCTGGGGAGGGGGCCGTGCTTC
>Ga0209149_1000434_pt1 | contig 17573 bp, 2 predicted proteins | sample WorMetTyACAVOLI2_FD_187423 | JGI IMG/M metagenome (GOLD analysis project Ga0209149, IMG submission 187423) | Marine gutless worms symbiont microbial communities from Max Planck institute for Marine Microbiology, Germany - Olavius algarvensis... ... | reverse complement strand
TAGCAATCAGTAATATTTTCACAGTTATAATAATGTTTAGTTAAGTCGTTCGGTTTAATTTTTTTTAATTTTATGCAGTAATTTTGACTCATTTCGAACCGTTGATATATTACAAACTTGAATGAGGAACCAGGTATGCGTTTGTTTTGAACCACCCTATGGTTAATAGCTACTTCCGGTATCTATCGAGTACTCGAGCACTCGATAAGATACTCGACAGAGTACACGAGCAGTAAAAAGCTCGATTCGCACAGCCCTAGACGATACGCTCGAGACTATCTCTTTTGTGCCAGAGACAGAATGCATTTATTTATCTATAATGAACAAAATAATGAACAACACGTTAGAAAAATATAAAATATATAAGTTATCAGCTTTAACTGATAACTTACAGATACTTCTGGCATTACTACATTGAACATTGCAACACTTTTAGGAGAACGTTACTACGTTACGTTCGCCTTATGGCATAAGCCGTACGTCCGTCTTCCGTCTGTCGTCTGTAACGTTGTTGCAACTTGCACCCTACACACCGTCTAATAGCTAAGGGACTCGGACAGTTTGTATAAAAATTTCGGGGAAAATCAGAATGGGTTCTAGGTGACCGGGCAACTTAAATGGAAGGAGGTATCAAAAACTGGCGTTTTCCGATCAATATCTCGCTTTATTTCGAATACAGTACAAGATACGGTCATAGTTGCAACGGAAGAGGAATAGGAACTCGTATGCGATCTATCTAATGGTTCCATTTTCAATGACCTTGAACGACCTTGACTGACTTGCACAATTGTTATAGTTCATAACAAGCAAGCAGTGCTGGTGCTAGCCTACGCCCACTAAATCAAGTACAGTATTAGTGACAGTACTATAAATAGCACTATGAGGTCAGCTGATCATAACAAGCAACAGAGTTATATATTTTATTTCTGTACTGTAGCCTACATTGTCGCTACTTTTCAGTTTAGCCGTTACTTTTGTAATGTCATAAGTTTTCATTCGAGTATGGTTATAGCATTCTAATTTCTAGGCCTTTAATAAAAAATTTCCCACCACGTGGTTTGAAGGTTATTCCACAGAATTGCCATAGATAGTTATCAACAAGAAACTGATCAGTAAGTAAATAAGTAAGTAAGAATTTCTTACTTATTTACTTACTGAAGAATATTTATAAGGCGCAGTAATCAAAAAATTCACGATGCGCCCCCAGTGCGCCGCCAGTCGCGATTCGCCGATGAGATAGGCGAACGTTACGGATAAATTGAGTATAGGGCTGGTAAAGTTTTACAACGATGGAGTGTTTCAGGCGGTAACGTTCGCCTATCTCATCTACTGATGAGTTTCTTGTCGTTTTGGCTGCAGAGCCGGATTAATCATAGTGTCATTTATGCCATGGCATAGCCCCCCCCCCCGTTGTCAGGGGGCCCCCGCGGCCACCTGCTAAATTTTTCATATCACATAACGTTTTATAATTACGGAAGTATCCGAGTATGAAGTCGTATTGGATTGTTTTACCAGACTGCTCCAGTTTTAAAAAGCACCGTGCATTTTTTTATAAAAGGGGGCCCCTAATCCAGGGCCACAAGATAGGGTGCCCGAGACTAGAGCACCTGCTAAATTTTAGGTTACGTTATGGTTACAGTTTGTGGTATTTCGTATTTTTTGTTGACAACATCAGTGTGTTAGACTTGGCGTTATGGGCCGAGAAAATCCTCAAACTAAACGTTTTCTTGTGCAATTTGGTATGGAAAAACTAGAATGGTGTGGCTACCCGACGATGAAAAAAATTCGAAGATATCTTTATTCGTTTTCGCGCAACTCACGAACGTGACGGACAGACGGACAGACACCGCATCATGGCATATACCGCGCTTATGCATGTGCATCGCGCGGTAAAAATGCATACACTGTGGTCAATTGATTCTTAAGAAAATTAGTAAAATTGGTGCCACGTACCAGATGTCAGATTTTAAGGCTAAATGCACCAAATTCGATTTCCGCTGGGGCTCTGCCCCAGACCCCGCTGGGGAAACTTATAGCACTTCCCCAGACCCCTAGCTGTATTTAATGGGGTCTACTTCTAAGGGGAGGGAGGGAAAGGGGGAGGGGAGGGGGAGGGGAGCGGAAGGGAAGGGGAGGAGGTTAGAAGGAGGGCCCCCCATTTCATGTTGGCATAGGGCCCCCCGAAGGGTTAATCCAGCACTGTTTGGCTGTGTACGGTAGGCCTACGTGCATGTGTTCCCCCGCAGCGGTTGTTACATAGCGTCATTTTAATCAGTGCCTTATTATGCCGCCGTCCGTAGGGAAGGAGGCAATAAGCGTTGCTTTTGGCTGTCTCTCCGTCCGTCCGTCGCGTACGTAGCAAATAATTCGAGAACCCGAAGGTTAAGCGTGCCCAAATTTGGAAGGAAGGTCCCCACCTTTGATGCGACATGCATACCAGTTTCAAGGTTAAAAGGTCAAACGTCAGGGTCACAGACCGACTAACGCAGACACACAAAATGTGCCATATCTTCCTAACTGTAAGGCCTAAGAACTTAAGTTGGTATGCGGATGGAGGACGTAGACCCGCATTAGCGGCAGGCACCGTGACCTCCAAGGTTAAAGGTCAAGGTCATAAGCTCACATCGTCTGTACGTCTCATCTCTGCCTCTAATTCAGGAAACAAAATGCTGTACCTGTGTCATTAGAGGCGGGCGAGGGCATAAGTAAAAAAAAGTAAGTAAAAAGTCGATTTATATAGCGCATCGACGTGAAACCTCTAATGCGCTGTCCTCAATACCATGTCGGCCGAACCCAGCGGCCACACTTGTTATGTCACGTTATACATTACAACCGCTAACAGCTCTTCTCATTATGCTGCATGTACAACTCACACTGCTTCTATTATGGTCAATTACACTTTGTAGTCATATTGTATCAATTTACACTTCAGCTGACTTCGCCTGTGCACTGTGTTTAACAGAGTCTCATGCCACCAAAGATGGACAGCCGACGCACGAGGGAGTTGAGGTGGATGCCGATGGTTACCGGGTGGAACAGCGAACTGAAACAGAACAGTGCTCTCAGACAGAAGAAATGCGAGAGCTGGAAGACGGCCACGCGACCGAGAAACACCGGCATCAGACTAAGGAGGTGCGCCTGGAGGAAGTCAAAAGCCGCGAGTCCGGACCACGCCCGGCCACCTTGGAGGAAATACGAGCGCTCCTTGGCGCCGAGTTTTCAGGCGGCGCGGGTGCCGAAATCCAGACCAGCCACGAGATCACCGTCGAGGAATTCACGCGAGTAGAACGGAAGCACGAGAAGACCGACAGTGGAACCGGCGAAACACAGACGGAGACGACGACGACAGAGGGCAAAAGGACGGAACTCCTGTCGGAGCAGCCGCAGTGGAAGATTAAAGCCGAAAAGTCGCCGGAGCCGCACATGGAAGCTGAGACGAAAGCAGCAGCACCTCAACAGCTGATGTCCTTGCCTATTATTTCTGCCGCAGGCCAAGGCAGCGTCGATGTTTCTTTACCGCAGGCAACCGTTGAAGTTGCAGCTCCGTCTGTGACTGTGTCCTCGCAAGAACCTGCGAAACAGTCGAAATCAAAAGGAGGTGGAATTTTTGGTAAATTCACGCTGACCCCGAAGAGAAAGGGAGTTGACAAACCTGATGCTGAAGCTACAGCTGGCGATACAGTATTAGCACAGAAGAAACCAGACATTGCTGGTGAAGTTAGTGATGAACCGATGGATATTTCAGCATCAGCGTCAACCGAATGGCCCTCCGAACATCATAAAGTGAAGCACAAGAGACACGTCATAGAAGAAGTTGTGCTTGAGGACAGTGATAAATTCTACGAAGAAATACATAAAAGGCCAAAACTGTTTATTCGACCAAAGAAAAAAACGGACAAAGAGAACATCGAACCAGTCGTTGAGCGAAGAAGGAGTACTGGCGAGTTGCCTGAATCTCAGGTTCCACAGACTGGTTCAGCTGCGAATGTCTCATCGGAAGAACTCGTGAAGTTCGTGGTTCAGTACGACTTGGGTGCAGCAAAGCTAGATGAACAACTGCCGCAGGAGAAAAAACGGTGGACGATGCCGTTATTTGCCGCAGGCAAGAGCGCCGAAACTCCAAACGTTGGCGATAAACAAGAAGAGGTTGTTGTCGAGGAGGAAGATCTGTTCACAGACACGTCACTTGAACGGAAAGGATTTAGGTTTGGAAAAAAGAAAACTAGCCAGCCGGTTGCACCTCATTCAGAAACTGTAACTTTTATTGTACACGGTGATCAGCCGGGCGAATATGTAAAAGTTGAACCTCGTATGGAAGTTGACGAAAGCGACGTAGACACCGATGCAAAGGCAAGTTTTCAGGGCAGTCTCGAATTTCCTAAATGGAAGTTGTTCGAAAGAAAGCAGAAAACACCTTCAGATGATGGAGAAACTTCCTCACTGAAAGCTAGTGGTAGGAAGTGGATTCCAAACATACGTTTGCGATCAAAATATGCCAAATTGGGAAAATTGTGTGCAAAAGGAGATACCGTTGCCTATCACAACACAGATGCGACATTACCGGAAGACACAAATGTTCATGAAATAAAATGGCCTCTACTGAAGGTTCATTTCGGCGGAAAATATGTAATGACAACAGACGTGAGCACTGGTGAAGCTAAACCAGATACAGAAACATACGTGATTGAACATATCGAACAACTTCCGCGCGATTCGGATCCAGACACAATGGATATTGATGCGCGCTTTCCAAGACTGCAGTTTGCATTAAACAGGCCATTGCCTCACAGTCCTGAAGGAGAAAGTTATGTGATTTACGAAGTCGAACATCCAACGGACTCTGGAGTCTCAGCCGATGATAAAAGCAGAGACAGTATGCAGTGGCCTGATTTGAAGTTCGTCTTTAAAGCGCCACCTTCTGGTGAGATTGAGGACGAAGGTCAGAAGTTAGAAGCTAGGATGCCAGTATACATCGTCAGCCAGATACTTCCAGTTCCGAGTGTAACAGCTGGCTCTGAGAGTGCACAGGGTTTCAAGGCACCGAATGTACAGCTACAGTTTGGCACTATTGCGGATGCAGCAGAAGAACAAAAGATCACATACATAGTTGAGCATCCAGACCGGCCTGTTTCACTTGTTGAAGGACAAGGTAGCAGCACGTTTGAATTGCCAAAATTCAAACCACATTTCGGAACATGGCCTGGAAAACACGGAGACGCTGCAGTGACTGTTTGTTCTGCGTCTTTGACGAGCATAGATGAACTGCCAGGCGAAGTACACAGAGAGAGTGTTGTTACGTGGCCAAAGTTGAAGTTTCACTTTGATGGTAAGCCTACAAAGGATGGATCGCAAATTATTGCGGACAAAGAGATTGTATCTTACGTGGTCGAACACCAGATGCCGACACCCGGTGTGTCTAGTGATGTCAGTGGAGGCACTCAATGGCCAACCGTCGGACTTGACTTTAACACCAAGTCTGCAACAGTGATTGATGCTAGTGATTACAGCGACAAAACGCTAACGTACACAGCCGAAAGCGGTAGTCTTAAAGCAAGTGGAGATAAAGCAAACACTACTCAGACACTACGGTGGCCAAAATTCAACGTGCACTTTGACACGAAGCCAACTCAGCGGCATAGCCAGGAATCTAGTCCAATCAGTTATACTTTTGCACAGCCGGTCGATGTGAACCTGTCAAAAGTTGACAGTAGAGGAAATATACACTTGCCGAAGTTTGGCATGCACATCGCTTCAAAGCGACCTAGGCTGAAAGCGAGTGATTCGTTACAGGAGCCAGAAACAGTGACTTACATTGTTGAAGTGCCAGCACCAGAGGCTCAAGGCAAACATTTACAGATTGTTTGGCCAAAAGTAGATTTTCGATTAGGTAAAACGACAAAGATCGAGGAAAAGGAACAAGAAGTGGAACCGGAAGTGGTAACTTACATTATTGAGCAACCACTGTCTACAGAAAGTGATGCAGTCGACAGCAAAACAAGATTTCGCATTGAATGGCCTAAATTTAATTTACAGTTTGGTGCCAAACAAAAGAGACCAGAAGACATTCCCGTAGAAACGGAAGGAGCGTATGTCGTACAAGAAATTGTACCAGAACCTTCAGCGGATGAAAATAAACCAGCGTTTCATTGGCCGAAACTGAAGATCCGCTTCGGTGCCAAGTCAGATGATAAACATCCAGATATGGAGGCAATTGACGAAACTGTTACCTATGTTGTACAACAGTCATCGCCGGACGTTCGAGGAAGGGCGCGAACGGGAATTCACTTGCCGACGCCAAGTGGAAAGTCATTTGCTGAAGAGCAAACAGTAACTTATGTCGTTGAATCACCTACAACAACAGATTCCTTATCTGACAGACAGCATCGCTTTCGAGTGAAGCTGCCGAAGCTAAATGTTCACTTCGGTCTTAAGAAAGTGAAATACGGTGAAGGCAATGGAGACACTAGCGGAGAAATGGTCACATATGTGGTAGAACAGATTGTACCAGTTGACAGAGACAGCCAGCGTGTTAAAGCGGGAATAGACTGGCCCAGATTTCGACGGCAGTTTGGAAGAAAAACTAAAGACAAAGATGACATAAGTGACACTTCCGAAGAGGAAATAGTCACGTACATCGTCGAAGCACCAATACCATTGGAAGAACCAAAAAGCGGCTTCGGTATTTCGGTACCAAAACCGAAGGTTGATCTTCGGTTCTTGAAGAAGACCAAAAAATATGAAGGCGAAATGGACACGGAGTCAGATAATACACCCTATGTACTAGAACAAGAAATGCGTGTGAATACGAAGCTTCAAATTGAATGGCCGAAATTCAGCTACCATCACTTCAAACGAAAAACTACAGTAGAAGGAGACGCTGGAGCTGCTTATGTCGTCGAAGAAATCGCTCCAGTGCCGACTGAACACAGTACTGATGTTTCTGGTCCTGGAGGATTGCAGTGGCCAAAACTGAATGTCAGATTTCGTAGCAAAACGACTGGTGGAAAAGGTGAGAAAGAAACGAAAACAGTGTCGTACGTTCTTGAACAGCCATCAGCTGAGCTCAGTGAATCTGGTGGATATCGCTGGCCAAAACTGAACTTGCACTTCGGCGGAAAGGCGAGTGAAAAGGCAGGAGCGACTCCAGAAACTGTCAACTACGTAGTTGAACAACAGCCAGAACTCCCGACAGACGGTGCAGAAGGACAAGAAAAACTGGGACTGAAATGGCCGAAGTTAAAAGTACAGCTTGCACTAAAGTCAGTAGAGCACACAATAGAGTTGGACGAAAAAGTTGAAAAAGTGACGTACGCTGTTGAACAGATAGTTCCCGTCCACGGCGACACTGAGGCCAAAAAGGTAGGGGGCGGCATCGAGTGGCCTAAACTTCGATGGAATTTCGGCGGTAAAACGTCATGTAAAGTTGATGACGATCTCGAAGCAGAAGCAGAAACAGTTACCTATATCGTCGAAGCTCCGGCACTACAGGAAGAGCCAAAAGCTGGTTTTGGCATTTCTGTACCAAGACCTAACATTGATCTTCGATTCGCAAAGAAAACAAAGAAACATGAAGACGAAATAGACACGGACTCAGAAAACGCACCGTATGTACTGGAGCAGGACATGCCAGATCAAAGCGGTGGGGGCGACATGAAACGAAGGCTTCACATTGAATGGCCGAAGTTCAAACTTCCCCACTTCAAGGGAAAAGCTGCAGTAGATGGAGACGGAGGAGTAGCTTACGTCGTTGAAGAAATCGCTGCTGTGCCAACTGAGGACAGTCACGATGTTTCAGCTACTGGAGGAATCCGGTGGCCGAAACTCAATGTCAGATTTGGCAGTAAAACTCCTAGTGCAGAAGGTGCAGTAGAAACGAATACGGTGACATACGTTGTCGAACAGCCGTCGGCTGAGATCAGTGAATCCGGTGGATTTCGGTGGCCAAAATTCAACTTGAACTTATCCAGAAAGGCAGGAGAAAAGACAGCAGGCACTCCAGAAACGGTCACCTACGTAGTGAAGCAAACGGCAGAAGAACCAAGAGATGCTGGTGACGAAAAAGGGAAGATAAGCCTGAGTTGGCCCAAGTTAAAAGTAGACTTTGCACTAAAGTCAGTGGAGCATGACACAGCAGAACTGGGTGAAAAAGTAGAAAAGGTAACGTATGCTGTAGAACAGATGGTGCCCGTGATTGATAGCGGTGGCGACAAAAATGTATTTAGTGGCATCGAGTGGCCTAAACTCCACTGGCATGTCGGCTGGAAATCGTTAGAAAAACTTTGCGCGGAGCACGAACAAGAAATGGAAACAGTTACGTACATTGTTGAAGCACAGAGATTGCCGGAAGAGAGAAAAGGTGGTTTTGGTATTTCTGTACCAAAACCTAAAATTGATCTTCGGTTCGGGAAGAAACCAAAGAAAGATGAAGACGTAATGGACACGGAGTCAGAAAACGCACCATATATAGTGGAGCAGGACATGCCAGATCAAAGCGGTGCGGGCGATATGAAACGAAGGCTTCACATTGAATGGCCAAAGTTCAAATTCCCCCGCTTCAGAGGAAAAGCTGCAGTACAAGGAGACGGAGGAGGTGCTTATTTCGTAGAAGAAGTCGCTGCTGTGCCAACTGAAGACAGCCACGATGTCTCAGCTACTGGAGGAATCCGATGGCCGAAACTCAATGTCAGATTTGGCAGCAAAACTCCTAGTGCAGAAGGTGCAACAGAACCGAATATGGTGACATACGTTGTTGAGCAGCCGTCGGCTGAGATCAGTGAATCTGGTGGATTCCGATGGCCAAACTTCAGCTTGCACTTGCCGGGAAAAGCAGGAGAAAAGCCAACAGGCACAGCAGAAACGGTCACCTACGTAGTTGAACAGCCGACAGATACTGGCGATGGAAACGGAAAGGTGAGTCTGAGTTGGCCCAAGTTAAAAGTACACTTTGGACTAAAGTCAGTGGAGCATGGAACAGCAGAACTGGGCGAAAAGGTGGAAAAAGTGACGTATGCTGTCCAACAGATGGTACCCGTGCCTGATAGTGGTGGTGACAAAAAGGTATTCAGTGGAATTGTGTGGCCTAAATTTCACTGGCATTTCGGCGGAAAGTCATCAGAAAAGGTTGGTGCTGAACATGAAGGAGAAGCGGAAACCATAACTTACATCGTTGAAGCAACGGGATTACCGGAAGAGAGAAAAGGTGGTTTTGGTATTTCTGTGCCAAAACCTAAAATTGATCTTCGGTTCCGGAAGAAACCAAAGAAACATGAAGACGAAATGGACACGGAGTCAGAAAATGCACCGTACGTAATAGAGCAGGACATGCCAGATCAAAGCGGCGCCGGCGATATGAAACGAAGGCTTCAAATTGAATGGCCAAATTTCAAATTTCCCCGCTTCAAAGGAAAAGCTGCAGTAGGAGACGGAGGAGCAGCTTACGTCGTTGAAGAAATCGCTGCCGTACCAACGGAGGGCAGTCAGGATGTGTCAGCTACTGGAGGATTTCGGTGGCCGAAACTCAACGTGAGATTTGGCAGCAAAACTCCTGATGCAGAAGGTGCAACAGAAGCTAATACAGTGACATACGTAGTTGAGCAGCCGTCGGCTGAGATCAGTGAATCTGGTGGATTTCGGTGGCCAAAGTTCAACTTGCACTTGCCTGGAAAAGCAGGAGAAAAGCCAACGGGCGATGCAGAAACTGTCACCTACGTAGTTGAACAGCCGACAGATAGTGGCGACGAAAAAGGAAAGGTGAGCCTGAGTTGGCCCAAGTTAAAAGTACACTTCGGACTAAAGTCAGTGGAGCATGGTACAGCAGAACTGGGTGAAAAGGTGGAAAAAGTGACGTATGCTGTAGAACAGATGGTGCCGGTGCCTGATAGTGTTGGTGGCAAAAAGATATTCAGTGGAATTGAGTGGCCTAAATTTCACTGGCATTTCGGCGGCAAAGCGACAGAAGAAATTACTGCGGAACACGAAGAAGCAGAAACAGTTACCTACATCGTCGAAGCACCTCGATTACCAGAAGAAACAAAAAGTGGTTTTGGTATTTCTCTACCAAAACCTAAGATTGATCTGCGGTTCGGGAAGAAGCCAAAAAAACAGGAAGACGAAATGGACACGGAATCAGATACTGCACCGTACGTACTAGAGCAGGACATGCCAGGTCAAAGCGGTGCGGGGGATATGAAACGAAGGCTTTACATTGAATGGCCAAAGTTCAAATTCCCCCACTTCAAAGGGAAACCTGAAGCAGGAGACGAAGGAGGTGCTTATGTCGTAGAAGAAATCGCTGCCGTACCAACTGATCATGATGATGATGTCTCAACTACTGGAGGAATCCGGTGGCCGAAACTCAATGTCAGATTTGGCAGCAGAACTCCTAATGCAGAAGGTGCAACAGAAACGAATACGGTGACATACGTTGTTGAGCAGCCGTCAACTAAGATCAGTAAATCTGGTGGATTCCAATGGCCAAAGTTCAACTTGCACTTGCCTGGAAAGACAGGAGAAAAGCCAACAGGCACAGCAGAAACGGTCACCTATGCAGTTGAACAGCCGACAGATACTGGCGACGGAAGAGGAAAAGTGAGCCTGACTTGGCCCAAGTTAAAAGTACACTTCGGACTAAAGTCAGTGGAGCATGTTACAGCAGAACTGGGTGAAAAGGTGGAAAAAGTGACGTATGCTGTAGAACAGATGGTGCCGGTGCCTGATAGTGTTGGTGACAAAAAGATATTCAGTGGAATTGAATGGCCTAAATTTCACTGGCATTTCGGCGGCAAATCGTCAGAAAAAGTAGCTGCTGAACACGAATTCGGCGGCAAATCAGAAAAAGTTGATGCTGAAGACGAAGGAGAAGCGGAAACAGTAACGTACATCGTTGAAGCACCTGGATTACCGGAAGACAGAAAAGGTGGCTTTGGTATTTCTGTACCAAAACCTAAGATTGATTTTCGGTTTGGCAAGAAGGCAAAGAAACACGAAGACGAAATGGACACGGAATCCAAAAATGCACCGTATGTACTGGAGCAGGACATGCCAGATCAAAGTGGTACTGGCGATATGAAACGAAGGCTTCAAATTGAATGGCCAAAGTTCAAATTTCCCCGCTTTAAAGGAAAAGCTGCAGCGGAAGGTGACGGTGGAGCAGTTTACGTCGTTGAAGAAATTGCTGCTGTACCAAGTGAGGACAGCCACGATGTGTTAGCTACTGGAGGAATTCGGTGGCCGAAACTCAGTGTGAGATTTGGCAGCAAAACGCCTAGTGCAGAAGGTGCATCAGAAACGAATACAGTGACATACGTTGTCCAGCAGCCGTCAACTGGGATCAGTGAATCTGGTGGATTCCGATGGCCAAAATTTAACTTACACTTGTCTGGAAAAGCAGGAGGAAAGCCAACAGGCGACGCAGAAATGGTCACCTACGTAGTTGAACAGCCGTCAGATACTGGCGACGGAAAAGGAAAGGTGAGTCAAAGTTGGCCTAAGTTAAATGTACACTTTGGACTAAAGTCAGTGGAGCATGGTACGGCAGAACTAGGTGAAAAGGTGGAAAAAGTGACGTATGCTGTAGAACAGATGGTGCCGGTGCCTGATAGTGTTGGTGACAAAAAGGTATTCAGTGGTATCGAGTGGCCTAAATTTCACTGGCATTTCGGCGGCAAATCGTCAGAAAAAGGTGGCGCTGAGCACAAAGGAGAAGCAGAAACAATTACATACATCGTTGAAGCACCTGGATTACCGGAGGAGAGAAAAAGTGGTTTTGGTATTTCTGTGCCAAAACCTAAAATTGATCTTCGGTTCGGGAAGAAGCCAAAGAAATACGAAAATGAAATGGACACGGAATCAGAAAATGCACCGTATGTAGTGGAGCAGGACATGCCAGATCAAAGCGGTGCAGGCGATATGAAACGAAGGCTTCAAATTGAATGGCCAAAGTTCAAATTTCCCCGCTTCAAAGGAAAAGCTGCAGTAGAAGTAGACGGAGGAGCAGCTTACGTCGTTGAAGAAATCGCTGCTGTGCCAACTGAAGACAGCCACGATGTCTCAGCTACTGGGGGAATCCGGTGGCCGAAACTCAATGTGAGATTTGGCAGCAAAACTCTTAGTGCAGAAGGTGCAACAGAAACGAATACAGTGACATATGTTGTTGAGCAGCCGTCGGCTGAGATCAGTGAATCTGGTGGATTTCGATGGCCAAAATTCAATTTGCACTTACCGGGAAAAGCAGGAGAAAAGCCAACAGGCGATGCAGAAACGGTCACCTACGTAGTTGAACAGCCAACAGATGGTGGCGACGGAAAAGGAAAGGTGAGCTTGAGTTGGCCCAAGTTAAAAGTACACCTCGGACTAAAGTCAGTGGAGCATGGTACAGCAGAACTGGGTGAAAAGGTGGAAAAAGTGACGTATGCTGTAGAACAGATGGTGCCGGTGCCTGATAGTGTTGGTGACAAAAAGGTATTCAGTGGTATCGAGTGGCCTAAATTTCACTGGCATTTCGGCGGCAAATCGTCAGAAAAAGTAGCTGCTGAACACGAAGGAGAAGCGGAAACAGTAACCTACATCGTTGAAGGTCCAGCATTATCGGAAGAGAGAAAAGGTGGTTTTGGTGTATCTATGTCAAAACCCAAGATCGATCTTCCGTTGTGGAAGAAGCGTAAGGAACATGAAGGCGAAATGGGCACGGAATCCGAATATCCACCGTACGTTATGGATCAGGAAATGCCGGTCGAAAGCGGTTCCGGTGATGTGAAAGCAAAGCTTCACATTGAGTGGCCAACATTCAAGTTTCCACGCTTTAAGGGAAAACCTGCAGTCGAAGGAGACGACGGAGCTGCTTACGTTGTTGAAGAAATCGCTCCTGTGCAAACTCAGGACAGTCATGATGTTTCAGCTACTGGAGGAATTCGGTGGCCGAAGCTGAATGTCAGATTTGGTAGAAAAGCTCCTAGTGCAGAAGGTGACACTGAAACGAAAACGGTAACATATGTCGTCGAGCAACCATCGGCTGAGATCAGTAAATCTGGTGGATTTCAGTGGCCAAAATTCAACTTGCACTTGGCAGGAAAGGCAGGCGAGAAGACAACAGGCACGCCAGAAGTGGTCACTTACGTGGCTGAGCAACCCACAGAACCGCCGACCGGTGCCGGCGATGGAAAAGGAAAAGTGGGACTGAGTTGGCCCAAGCTGAAAGTACACTTTGGACTAAAGTCAGCAGAACAGGATACTGCAGACGTGGAGAAAGGTGGAAAAGTTACGTATGTTGTTGAGCAGATAGTCCCAGTTTCGCCTGAGGTTGAGAACAAAAAGGTAAGCGGTGGAGTTGAGCGGCCAAAGCTACGCTTTCATCTGACGCACAAAACGTCTGGAAAGTATGTCGTCAATGACGCAAAAGATACGGAAACTGTTACATACATTGTTGAAGACCATGGGCCATCTTTAGAAGACGTTAAGCCCGGACTGTCCATTCCAAAAGCTCAGAAGTTTGATTTTAAACTTGGCCGGAGGAAAACGCCAGAACTCTACGTTGATGCCGAACAAATACCTTATGTCGTGGAACAGCAGATGCCCGGTGTCAGTGGATCAAAGGAAAAGGATGCAAATACAAGACTGCGAATTGAATGGCCAAAGTTCAAATCTAATTTACGAGATATGAGTTCTAGAGATAAAAATGGCGGTAAAGCTCCCATCTTGAAAGAAGTTATTCCAGTGGCAGCTGAAGATGGCGACGATGGTTCGACAACCGGTGGAATCCGCTGGCCAAAGCTGAATGCGAGATTCTGCGGTATAAAAACTCCCGATGTCGCTGGTGATGCCGACGCAGATACAAATGTAACGTATGTCGTAGAGTCGCCGTTTCCTACCGATTCCACTTCTGCTGATGAACAGCGAAAATATTGGCCACAGTTTAACTTAAATGTCACTGGAAAGGCGGCTATTAAAGATCCGTCGTTGAGTGCTGATCAGTCGGTAACATATGTCGTTGACAGAAGTGCTGAACCCTCTCCTGTTGTTGCTGACTCTCATTCCTCAGGTCTGCCGAAACTGAAGGTTCATTTTGGGTTGAAATCCGTAGAACCCCGAGATGCCAATAACGAAGATGCAGGTGAAATAGTAACATATACTGTAGATCATATTTCTCCAGAGCCGGTCCAGTTTCGCAGAGATGACGCTTCATTTGGCATTGATTGGCCAAAATTCAAATTGCATCGGGATAAGAAAGCTGCCGACGTTCAACGAAAAGGAGTATCAGAACCCGAGCAGACTGTGACATACATTATAGAGCAACCGGATGTATGGCATACCGAGGAAGATAAAGGCGGTTTTGGGATAACGTTTCCAAAAGTTAACCTTGGCGGAAAGATTGGGCGAAAAGAATCGGACAGAGACGAAAGTGTCCGACCAACGGGTACTGAAACAGGCGATGTCGAACGAAGCAAAGGTGGTTCGTGGTTCGGCGGCTCTTTCAGTCTCGGAAAGTTATCGCTAACCAGGAAAGGTGATCTGCCGGACGCCGATAAAAAGACGGTCGAACCGACGGCAGAACTGAATATCAGCGGTTCGGTACCAAGCGTCGAAGTTGCGGCCGATTCTTCGTTCGGCGTCGACGTTGACCGCCGGGAGACGCGTGAACTGATAACGAGCACGCCCATACGGACTGTACCGGCTGCCGACGTTTCCATTCCGTCCATAGACACTGAAGCGTCGAGCAGTTTCCGTCTCTCGGGAGGTACTGATCTCTTCGGCGGCGGTAGTGTCGGTGTGGAGGTCCAGATTCAGCCGATGGTGGCCAGGTCGACGGCGGCTACCGCAATGGCTTCTCCGGGCGGCTCGTCGCAAGTGTCGACGGACGTGGACTGGAGAAGTCCGTCTCCTCCTGGCGGGGTGTCTTCGCGTACCGTCGCCACTCGCGGTTCGCCGCTGCCGCCCTGGCAGACGCCGCACTTCGTCATCGTCGCGATTGACTTCGGAACGGCGTTCAGCGGCTACGCGTTCTGCTTCCCACGGGACGTATCCGCGGCGACGTCGGCCGGAGAGCCGCTGCCTACCATTCACGTCATGCGAAAGTGGGAAGGCGGCGATCCGGGAGCTATAGACATGAAGACGCCGACCATCCTGCTGCTTACGCCTGAGCGAGAATTCCACTCGTTCGGCTTTACGGCAAGAGACTTTTATCACGACCTCAGTCCGGCCGAATCGCTCCGATGGCTGTACTTCGAAAAGTTCAAGATGGCACTTCACTACTACACCGTAAGTTGGTATATCTGTCTATACCGAAGCAATATACGATTCGATACAATACGCTACGTTTAACCCTTTAAGGGCACATTAGAACCGCATAGCAACGGACCATGGTGATGGGTACATTGGCCGTTGATGGGTCACATGGGTGGGCTGTTACATTTGGTACAGCGAGGAGGGGTCCGGGCGGGCTGCGGCCCCGCCCAGTCCCCTCCTCGCTGTACCAAATGTAACAGCCCACCCATCAACGGCAAGTGTACCAACCTCATGTCATTCGATGTGGCACTATAATTGCCTCTGCACTCTAAAGCGTTAATGTGCGCTCGCAAAACTGACGGATATATAACCCATTTCGTCTGCCGCGTGGAAACAAACAGAAAACGTGGTGCTAGGCACAACAAACGTCGCCCCGCGCCCCATTGCAGGGTGCTGCCGCCTGGCGAATTTAATATCACACTCCCAGAGCCGTTGCTGATCTATTGCGAACGTGTCATGACGATATAGCTGTAACTGTTTCCTCGTAAGGTTGCATGTTGTCATGCACGGTTACAAAGTTACAAACAAACATCGTTACAAACACATGCGACCAACATCAATACATCGCCGAAAAAATAATCTAAACAAATAACTTCTTGCTAATTTATTATTATTATTATTATTTTTTTTTTATTATTATTATTATTATTATTATTATTATTATTATTACTATTATTAACCTTTGATTGTACTTTAGCAGTAGTTTGAGGGTTATGCAAAAAAAATTGTCAGTGCATTTGTCAGGACCAACGCATAAAATTTTGGCTTAGAGGCGCCTTGAGGACTAGTGTACATCACCGGTGATATCACTGAGCCGCAATATTGGACCACGAATAACGCCGAGCCAAAAAACGCCGCTTAAGATTGGTTGCGCCACCTACCGACTGTGGCTAAACCGGGGCGAGGACGTTGTACATGCAGGCCTATTATTATTATTATTGTTGTTATTATTATTATTAAAATGTAAAACATTTATAACGCCATTGTTGTAGAAAGAACACAGGTGCGTAACGTAGCCCACCAGATGTCGTGCCGAAGTTCCCACGGGGTTACCGTGCCGGGGAGGACGTTTAACGTTAGATGGTAGACCCTATACAAACTTGCGGTTTGGATCAATATCGGAAACGATACAAGGTACAGAAACATGCAGCAAAAGCGACTACACAGTGTTACTGTTATCGCGACAGTATATCGGCTTTTATTTATGCTGGGGCGTGGCTGACATATGACGACTTCGATCGGATGGCCGAGGACTACATGGATGGCTCTATAGCCTCTGCGGCAGCGTCACTGGTCCTACGCGTACCGGGGCCTAGGCTTCCCCGCGTCAGTAGAATTTTGGCATTTAGCACCGTCGTCGTCGAACCATGCAGTAGGCCCCTACTGCGTGTCGTGTCGTATATACCGCTGAGCCGCTGTGCAGGCATTCCAGTGCCAACCGGCGACACGGCACCATAAATTTCCCCGTGTTAGCGCCGTCTGGCGAAGAAATTACGCAACTGTCAACTCTGTGATTTACAGGTTCCAAAATATTAGCAGTGTAAACTACACGTACCTAACCAAAGCTAACTAATACCTTACACAAGCCCGGAAGCAGACAAGTGGCGATCCTAGCGGTCTAACTTGGAACTACTGCGGCATAACATTGTTATATAACTTCACGACAGCCTTGCTATATATGGTGTCGTCAGTCACAATGGCTAGAATTGTGGCAAGGCTGTTGAATATTTACTAAACAATAAAGATTAAAACTAAATAAAATAAATACATAATTTAACACGTTAAAACAAATTTTACAACTCAAATATTTACAATCAAACACTCGCTGACGTTTCCGATCGCTAGGTGGCAGTGTCTGCTTCCAGGCTTGTGTTAAGTATCAAACAGCTTTGACCTGACCGAACCGAGTTTACAGAACGTGCTTTTATAAAATACATAAACGAGAAAACTATGGACATAGGCGTTCGCTTCTTTTCCCGCATCTTAACTAAGTGTTTAAGCAAAAAACAAGTCAAATGTGTGAACTTAATAATACTTTTAATCTGGTTGATAAGCCTGCCTCGGTGGTGCTGTTGGTAGCATCGCAGTACGCGCTGCCTGGCTATGGTGATCGGCGAGTCTGGGTTCGAGGCCCAGCCTGGCCCGATCATTGTGTTAGGTTATAGTGCCGTATGCTTTGAGATTAAATTCTCGGGCAGGCACAGAGGGTTCGACGGTGTCCTCTTTAATCTGTGACCGTTGGCTAATACTGGGTTTAGAGACGCTCAGTATTAGTCGCTGCTTGAACCACTGAT
>Ga0209149_1000432_pt1 | contig 17588 bp, 13 predicted proteins | sample WorMetTyACAVOLI2_FD_187423 | JGI IMG/M metagenome (GOLD analysis project Ga0209149, IMG submission 187423) | Marine gutless worms symbiont microbial communities from Max Planck institute for Marine Microbiology, Germany - Olavius algarvensis... ... | reverse complement strand
CACTGATCAGCTTATTCACTTCGTCGATGGTGACAGCAGTCCAGCTGTCTAAAGATGACGTTGTCGGTTTAAATGGGACATCGTACAACGGCGTAGCGGAAGTGGACGCTCGAACCGCATCGACTTTGTCTTGAAAAAATCCAGCGAAGTCGTCGGCAGTATGAGCGCTGGTTTCGTCGCTGCATGTCTCTCCAAGTATGCCCTGGAGTGTCCTCCAGAGCTTCTTTGTGTTGCCATTGCTTGCAGCAATCTCCGTCCGCCAGAAATCGTCAGTCTTACGTCGATACAGCGAGTGGAGTGTCCGAAGTTTAGCCGCCCAAGCCAGCTTGTAGTGGGTATTACGTTACGTCATTGGCCTAAAACGGTTTAGCAGTTCCCCCTGAGTTCCTGTGTAATTTTGCTCACAGACAGACAAACAGACAGTCAGTCGTATTTAGATAATAACATAACCTTTTTGGCGGATGTAAAAACAACAAATGTGGGACGACAGTTCAGGATACAGTTAATATTCTGAGTGTGTCATTCATTTAAGATGCGGATATAGTGGCCGGAAGGCCTTCGTCTGTCAATCCGCTACGTCTATACATGAGAGCACGACCGCGAAATGGCTTTACAAGTTCACATACAACGCACACAATTCATGCAACAGGAAGTAGGGCTAAACTGTCAACTAAAAAGTCGATCAAGTCGATCGCCGTTGACCAGAGTCGAGTCGAGTCGAGAGAGAGGTCAAAAGTCGAGTCGATCGATCGAGTCGATCGGCAATTGTCCTGGATCGATCGTGTAGCTCGACTCGATCGATTTCGGGGTCTAAGTTCTTTTCTTATGGGAATGCCAAATTGTATGCCATGGCGTCAACCTCTTTGTCATGCTAGTGTGAGGCTTGCTTATATCACTGAAGTCATTACAGTTTTACCATGAACTGACACAGGCAAGAACGCACTATTAAACCAGTTATCAGGTGCTTCCTGAGTGATGGCATCTTTGACAGTTGGTGGTACAGGGATATGAAGTTGATCTGATGTTCATCATAGCACATTTTTTTTGTAGAAATATCTTTAGCTGTCATCCGAAGGTAATGCGAAATTACACAGCCCAGGCAGACGATTTGCAATTTTACTTTCGTTGTGGCTGAAGTTCTACTTTTGCCATTTTAAAATCTTACTCCTGGTTTTATGAAACTTTTCAGAATAACGTTCTTTTAAAATGCAAAAAAATACGATTCTTACTAAGTTACTACAGAAGCAGGTTTTTGTTTTGTGAAGGTCGTCCTGGGTCGAGTGGCAAAGATGGTTTACCTGGCATGAAAGGTGATCCTGGCCGAATTGGAAGACCAGGTGATCCAGGACCAAGGGGACTCACCGGATTACGAGGAGATAAGGGTGGTCTGGGGCGTCCTGGTGCTGATGGCCGTCCAGGAGGTCCTGGATTACCAGGACCCGCAGGAGAAAAAGGTATATTGCTGACTACTACTCGTATAAGTCAGAACAAGATTACATCATGACTGCATTATGAAACAAAGTACAGCCCCGTTATACTGTTCTATTATTACCATTTTGAAATCTTATGTCATGATAGGAGTTCATGAATTACATTACTATAGAGATAGGATTTTGACAATTTTAACAAGCATTTGGCATAGTTTTGCATTGATTATAATAACAAGTGTGCAAGAAATGCAGTCGTTCTGTAAGTTTTATTTCTACACTGTGTCCCCCAAAAAATGAGATTCACACAATCTTGAATATCGTATACAGTTGTAAGTCTGTTGTAATGAAATTTAACACGTGATATTTTGATGGTCATAGCTATTAAACTCATACATAATTTGCCACCTCACCTTAGTTATGTTTCTACACTACCTGACATTACATAAAAGTGCATTGGGCCAATTGGCGGCCTCAGCACCAGACAGTTTAACAGCTGTCTGCTCCGTAGAGAAAAAGACATTACATAAAACCGAATAATGATGTGTTCCTCTCAGTAGTGTGAGTGGCTGTGAAAAGAACCAGTTTTGATGTGTTTGAACTGAAGTGGTTCCGAAAAGAGCCAGTTGTATGGCTAACTCACATAGTAGGTGTTCGAAGTGACGTCTCTTTGCCTTTATATATGCATGCAGCCGTGTTTGCCACTGGTCAATGGCTTCATCGATGATGCCCTGAGGATTACGGCCCCAAGTGTCATTGAGCCTCTCTGCTTCAGCTCATCAATGTCGTGTTTCAGTTTTTGTGTAATGTCAGGTAGTGTAGAAATATAACTTAGTTGAGGTGGCAAATTACGTACAAGTTGAATAGCTGAGGCCCTCAGGATATCACGTGCTAAATTTCATTGCAGTGGACTTACAACTGTACAAGATATTCAAGATTATGCGAGTCTCATTGTATTAAGACACAGTGTAGTTGGAAATGTGACATCAGAAATAAAAAAGCTGTGCAGCCCAGATGGCCGAAACAGTATGTGGCTGTCCCTGCTGTTTGTAGATTGCATTCATCTCTTGACTTCGACGTTTGACCATTTGACTTCTAAAGCTTATCGTGGTTGTGATACCAAGTCTGAAGTTCGGGTGGCACTGTGACTGCCTGTTAGCTACTCTAATGCATTTACGTCGTATAAGATAGATTGATTTCCTAACCTCCTACTTCGACCTTCTGCACATAAAATGATGTGGCGAGTGGCACTTGCTTGCACAACCTGTGTACTAAATTTAAGCTATGTACGATATTTCGTTCTTCAGTCATTACCCAAATGGCACGGCACAGACCCGCAGCAATAAGTTGACTGTACGAGCAGTGGTAAAAGTGGACCGAAAGACCACACCCTTTTTAGTGGCACTTCCTTTTTCTGCTTCCTTTACATGGCTATAATTTCCATCCAATTATTGGGGGCTTGAAGATAGGGCATAAAGGGTAGGGGATTGCTAACATAGTGTTACCCAGTCTTAGCAGTTGCCAACCACTGCTCGTCTATCCCAATTGCACTGGTTACCTTTTCAGTCTCGAATCAGCTATAATGTTGGAATAGTATACAAACTATTCACTACCAGTACAGTAACCTGCATATTGTTGACTTTTGTTGTTGTTGTTATTATTATTATTATTTTTTTTTATTATTATTATTATTATTAAATTATTATTTATTGTTTATTATTTATGATTAGTATGATTATTATTATTTTACATTATATGGTCTCACTTCGTGTCTTTAAACTGTCACTAGGTCTGAAAGGTGAGCGAGCACCTGAGGCAAGAGCATTGGCTGGTCCAAAAGGTGAACCTGGACTTCGAGGTCCTGCTGGTTACCCTGGTGATCCTGGCCGGAAGGGAACTCCTGGTTTGTCTTGCAGTGTTTTGTTTATTTTCAGTTATTTTATGCTATACAAAATATATGGACAAGAAATAAAATTTACTATCTTTTTATAGTTTATGTAATATTTGTTAAGTTTAGTCAAAAGTGTTGTTCGTTTAGTGCCTTTTTACATGAACGTATTATATCATAATACACTGAAGATTATTTACCACAAGGGTAGACAAGAAAACATATTGATATTATATGTTTGAAAACATATATTGACGGTTTGCAGCACAAAGGTACTACGTCCACAAAACTTGTTTTCAAGAAAATCACAAAGATACAAAGGTCATATGTCTCGTTATGTGGACATACGACCTTTGTGCTTTTAACGCCGGCACTTACTGTGACTATTATTGACAAAATCACGATATTTTGCAATGATGTAAACAAAACAAGCACTTCCATCAAATTACTGGCCTTAAATATTCTACATTACATGTAATAAAGAAGTAACATAGGCCTAGGAAATAAGTCAATGGCTAGGCTTAAAACCTTCATGGAAGAGTGAAATGGACATAATGCCTTCGCACATCCACTCAAGTTTGATGAACTGCTTCAATAAAGTCATTTGTCTTCGTTTCTATAACGAATTAAAATTTCATATTTTGTCCAGAGATGGGAAATGCTCAGGCTATCACCTGGTATCAGAATCTCAATTTCATCAAAAAGTGGACAAAGCACCTTTGTACTGTCAAGCATCAATATATCTGTCAAATATGTTGTGTCATTCTGAAAGCTAGAGTCAATGTAATTCATATTTTCCTGCAGATTCCGTAGCCTGTGCTTTACGTACAATAATGTTAATTTTAAAAACTTTTCGTTATGTGTTTGAAAGTGAGGGTCAACTTCTTTTCTTCTTCTCCCCTCCGTCATATACTGCATAGTGGTTCCTATTATAATAAATGTAAACAAGAAGCTCAGCTATCACTGACAAACCGCACGATACTGGTTTGTAAAGTTGTTGAGGTATGGCAGGACTTTTTGTCAGAATACGTAGACAAGAAGTTCACGTACATATGCTACAGACGGTTAATTAGACATGAGTAAATCTATTATGGCAGCAAAAATTGTGTAATTTACAACAGTTAAAAATCGCCGTTTTTACGTACCGCAGCCCACATTTTTGTTTTCCCTGGAGACGCCCCTGCGACTATCACGCAATATGCATTGCATGGATCGAAAGACAATTCAATGCTTGCCAAACCCCTCGCAGCACGTACCTATCTATCTTCAATAGTTTCCGAGTTAGGCCTATACGATGCTTAAGTCAATGCGTAACTCCTAAAATCGCTATTTTTACCACATTTTTGTTTCCCGTGGGACGCCCCTGGGGCAATCACGCTAAATGTTGTATGGATGGAAAGAGAATTCGATGCTGACAAATTGTCTCGCAGCATGTACCCATCCATCTTCAACAGTTTCCCAGTTATTCAAACCTGCAAGTGCAAAAAATTGCCATTTTCACGTACCGCAGCCCACATTTTTGTTTCCCCAGGAGACGCCCCTGCGACTATCACGCAATATGTTGCATGAATGGAAAGACAATTCAATGTTTGCCAAACCCCTCTCAGCATGTACCTATCTATCTTCAATAGTTTCCGAGTTATACGATGCTTAAGTCAATGCGTAAGTCCAAAAATAGCATTTTTACCACATTTTTGTTTCCCCTGGGGACGCCCCTGGGGCAATCACGCTAAATGTTGTATGGATGGAAAGAGAACGCGATGCTTATAAACTGTCTCGCTGCATGTGCCCATCTAACTATTACCGTTTCTGAGATACAGCGATATATTTGTGAAAAAATCGTCATTTTATTATACCACTTGCATTCGACGCCCCCGTTAGGGGGGTTCCCGTCGGAATATTGGCACCTCCTTTGGGACGGAAAAACTAGAATGGTGTCGCTACCCGATGGTGAAAAAATTTCGAAGATATCTTTATTCATTTTGACGTGATCCACGAACGTGACTGAGTTTTTAGACTAAGCTGGCTACCCGTCAGCTTTTTACTGCACATTAAATACACACTATCGTATCGTACACACTATCGTATCGTGACGAACGGACGGACAGACGGACAGACACTGCGTGACAGCAAAGACCGCGCTTGCGTCGCATCGCGCGGTAAAAACTGCAGTTTATACACAAGGTAAAAGTGCAAAAATCACAAGAAGGTGATAGTACCCACCAGCACATCTCCTAAATGTCAATGTGCTGCTAAGTAATATCACCTTTATGTGATTATTGCAGTTTTAGATGTGTCTCTCGCCGTTAACTTGTGTATAAACTGCAGTTATTTTACATTTATATTTGCAGTTTTATTACATTTCTGAGTTATTACAGCAAAAGTGCCTTTTGGACTGCCTTTACAAATCATTCGTTTTAACCGGAATTGATCATGCGAACTTTTTCCACTTAAATTTTCTGTTTGATTCCACTTAGTAGACTAATCTGGGTATCCGTCAGTTTTCGATGGCATGTAGAATACACAGTTGCATCATCATCATAATGGGGAGGGGAGTGGTACTCTCTTAACTCAGACTCTACCTAGTTTGGTCCTAAAACTTGTGTTTGGCAAGGTAAACCTGAACTCGTGTTGTGTACCAATTTTTCAGTCGCTAGCTTCAACGGTTGAGGAAATAAATAGGGGGTCCCAATTTTTTTCGGATGCTCACCTGGGCCCAGGCCCCCGCCAATTTTGGTCCTAAACGTTTTTTGGTAAACTAGTCCCAAACCCAAGTTGTGTACCAAATTTGAAGTTGCTAGCTTCAACGGTTGCAGAAATACGTAGGGGGTCCCAATTTTTTTGGATGCTCCCCTATCCCAGCCCTCTTCCAATTTTGGTCCTAAACGTTGTTTTTGGCAAGCAACAGCCCGTACCCAAGTGGTGTAAAAATTTTGTAGCACATGTGCATGTGTGACGACGGGAACAGTGTGTTTCAAGCGAAAAAGCAATATTCTTTGTTCTGTTCTTTTCTGTGCGTTACAATACATATCATGTTTTGCATCAACTATTACCCTCAGTCAAAACTACCATTTATAACCTCAGAGCCCGATCTCACAATTTTACCCTCCCCGGCAACCTTACCTACCTTGGCAGTAAAAACTTCATAAATAGAATGTTGTTTGCCAATGCATACTAGATGACTTACGCTGTAGTAATTGTAATCCCTGACTGTAATTTTCTGTATTTGCTCACTGTTTTATTGTAATGTCTGCTTTGAACAGAAACTCTAGTCGTTCTCCCACGCATCTTTATTGTTATTATTAGTTGTATTTGACTGTAGGCCTATGTGCTATGCTTTGTTAGTTGTTTTTCCAAATATAACATGTTGCGTTTGTCAGCATTCAGTTAAAGCATTACTTACTTACTTACTTACTTGTATAGCAAAATTTGGGAATTTGGGGGCTAATGGTGTCAAGGGGTCAAAATTTCTGGTCGAAAATGTCATATTTGGAATCGCCGACCCTGATTTGCTTATTCACTTTGCAACTTTTATGGGGCTGCGATGATGATTAAGTGTAGTTTAGTCTTGAGCGCCCCCATTGTTAAGCATTTCAGGCAAAAAAACTAAGTCCAGTGTGTTTTGGGCCAAAAATTTGACGGTTTTGGGGGATAAATAGGGGTTTAATATTAAATTTAAGTTTTATAACCCCGAAAAGGCACATCTTGCGTGATTTCACGTCTAATGAGCTATCGCGTGTAAACATCCATCAACCGGTCTGACCTGTACGCGAGTCTCAGAAAAAAAGGTATAAATAAAAAAATAAATAAATAAGGCACAAAAACGTTATATTTCACCCATATGCCCAGAAGCCCCCAGTGGATGGATTTGTACCAAATTTGGTTTAGGGGGTACTCTCGCGGACGTAATCAATTGTGCGGATTTTGTTGCAGTTGGCTCATGGGTTTCGATTCTGTGAGGGGTCAAAATTTGCCATCTCATATTGACTTGGCTGGTCGCCGTTAACACAATGCTGGCGCTACCGCGCAGCCTGTGATGATAGAGTCTGGGGTGATACAAGCGCCACTATTTGTGGTTTGGGGTCAAGCAAGTTTGATTGTCCTTGTCACTGTTTTTCATTGAAGAAAAGTTAACAAACTGAACAGCAAAACTTGATTTGTCAACGAGAAAAGTGGGTCAAACAACATTTCTTGACTCCACATGAAGAAAGTGGAGTCAAGCAAGCAAGCAAGCATATTTATTTGTCAAATATGGGTCACTTGACTGACGTACTTCTGTGATCTATGCAGCTATCTCACGTACTGTACTATTTTCTTTTTAGGTGTTCCTGGCAGGCCGGGAAGTGCAGGGAGCAAAGGAGGTTCAGGTGTTCCTGGCACTCCTGGCTTACCTGGAAGGAAAGGAGGAGTAGGGGAACCGGGGCGAGCTGGAAGACTGGGTGCAAAGGGTGATCGTGGTCTCTCTGGGACTCCTGGACGTCCAGGTAATATATAATGTTACAGTTGTGCTGTGATGAGTAGACTCTACAGTGCTGACCATTGGTGTCAACTTTGTTATAGACTCACTGTGCAGTTGATACATGACAGAGTTATTCACACAATATCGTACAGTAATGTTACAAAACGTAGTTAATGTAGATTCTGTAGTATTTCTATACGATATTATGTGAATAAGTCTGCCATGCATTATTATTGTTATTGCCAATATTGTCATAATTATTGGCGTTATCAGTTGCTGTCACAAAAATCTCTTGTGCACATAAACATTCACAAGTCAGAGACATATGGTGAATCATGAATGTGTTGATTAGTATATTGGATGGAATTTAGCATACTAGATGTAAAATGTGTTTGGTCATTTTTGCAGGAATCCCTGGAATGAAGGGAGATCCAGGCCGGTCAGGACTGCCTGGTGACCGTGGCAGACCTGGTCCGTCTGGTGACCCTGGCCGGCCAGGCAGTCGTGGCTTACCAGGAATTGATGGACGACCAGGTGGTCCAGGTCCACCTGGAAGTGATGGTTTTCCAGGAGGTCCAGGTAATTAACAACAACATACTCATCTACTACATTTGTATGCACACATTATGTTTTTTTGTTGATTTAGTTGAAAATTTATATTTCTAGTGAGCTTATAGTATACGTTATTGGCTGGCTGTTCATCTGTCTGTCTGGATGTCTGTCTGTCGTCAAACTTTTTTCAAATCACTACAGTTGTTGTCTGGTTATCATGAAACTTGACATACATGAACTGTGTGCCAATACACAAGAAAATTGTTTAACAGATTTTTAAAATTTTGATTCTACATTTTACGTCAACTGGCCCTTAGTCTCTGCAGTAGCAGCAGTCGAGCTATCCAGGCCGACAGGCCTCACTAGTGTAATAATTATCTTTCCAGCAGTTAAAACAGTTTGACAACGAGCAGTGTGCATTTTTATACTTTGTTAAATATAACTTGCATAACTACAGTTTTTGTCGTGCATCAGCACACTGACACGCAATATTGATATAGTATTTCTGTCTGTCCGTCTGTCCATCTGTCCATGACGTTCTGGGATTAGATGAAAATGGTTTAACATATTGTCATAGTTTTTTCAGCGTACAATAGCCCAATCATCCTAGATTTTCCGGCATCAAACGTCTTCACGAAATTCCGACGGGGTCACCCCCTGCGGGGGCGATAAATACATTTGGGGTATAAAAACTTCGCAATTTTCTAGCAATAAGTCGCTATATCTCGCAGATGATACAAGATAGTGCCATAGTTACTATGGAAGGCGAATAGGAACTCGTATGCGATCTGTCAAATGGTGCCATTTCCAATGACCTTGAACGAACCCTAACCCTGTTTTCAAGGTCACGCCATTCTTTGACACTGAATATCTCACAAACAGCTACAGATATGGCCATAGTCACTACAGAAGGCGAATAGAAAACCGCACCCAAGCTTTCGAATGGCACCAATTTCAATGACGTTGAGTGACCTCAAAGCCAGATTTCAAGGTCACGATATTATTCAACGTCAAATTACTCGAAAACGGTGCAAGATAGATCTATAGTTACAATGGCGGACCAATAGAAAGTCATACATGGTTTATCGAACCGCGCCATTTTAAATGACCTTGAACGACCCTAAACCCAGATGTCAAGGTCAGGTTATTAGTTGACGCTGAATATCTCTGAAATGGCTAAAGATACGCTCATAGTTACTGTGGAAGGCGAATAGGAAACTGTGCCCAAGCTTTCAAATGGTACCATTTTCAATGACCTTGACTGACCTCTAACCTACATTTCAAGGTCACGATAATATTCAACGTCAAATAACTCGACTACTACTAAGTTGTGTATGATCTATTCCATGAGTGACCCTTAACCTAGATTTCAAGGTCACGGTGTAATATTTAGGCCTATAGATGCCCTCAGCATATTGTGTGCGCAGCTGACGCACGATCTGTTTGTGATAGCTAAGTTCTTATTTTGCATTGAACAGATGTAACTGGTGTACAGAAAACAGTTTCCAAGCTTTTTACAAGCGTGACTAAAATATTTTAATTGTTAAAATTTTAGTATATTATGACAATTAATCATATTATATATTATGATATGGTGCAGTAAATTTTACATTTACATTAGGTCAAAAACAGCTTATTGTACCACACTGAACCGAACAAAAATTTAATGAAAAATGAACTATAGTTTGTTCACTATTGGGAACATTAATTAGGGCATGATGACAGTGCTTCATTTACTTGCATAACAACTGAAGGAAGCAAAATATCACAATAAGCACTGACTGGATAGCAAAACGAACGTGCCCGCCTGTCTTTTTATCATGACGTGTCATTTATGTGTATATCATGAAGATGTGCTTGGGTATTGAGTTTGTTTCTTCACGTTATTAAAAGGTGGGAGGCTAGTTGACTGGTGTATATTGACCATTGTTTACAAAGGTGCGAAAGGTGACAGAGGAAGTTCAGGTCGCCCAGGAGGGCCAGGTCAGAAGGGTACAGCAGGTCGTCCTGGTGGACCAGGAGCAAAGGGCAATTTTGGTCGTCCTGGCACTGCAGGAAATCCTGGCATAGATGGGCGTCCAGGTAAGTCTTTTTGCAACCGTCTGAATATGTGTGAATTCTTGGGTAATTGTTATAACAAATATGACAATTATGTGTGGAATCCAGCCAAGGCAGTGATAGCTGAGCAGTGACGCTTATACTTAGAGAACACAAAGAATTCTTCTTGTCATTGGTTTAGTGTGAACAAAGTTACCAAACCAGTTATAATTTTGTGAAAAGTATGCCAAGTCAAATAATCCATTTAATGTTTTTTTCTTGATTTATCAGTTATTATCATTTTCACATATTCTTTTTGTTATTTTTATTGTACTATAACTCAAATTATTTCAAACCTGCTCTCTTTAAAGTGTTCTTATTACTTACAAATGTGATGATACTGGCCCAAAAATTATTTGCTGTTGTTGCTTTATGTCAGTAGTATGAAACTATCCAGCAGTTCAGTAAGGTGGATGACATGCTGCTGGGTCATTGTTTACAGGAGTAAAGGGTGGTCTAGGCATTCCCGGACTACCGGGCCAGAAAGGCGATCCTGGCCGGACAAGTGCAGATGGACCAAAGGGAGAGCGTGGAGATCCAGGGAGGCCTGGACGTGCTGGAGACAAAGGACGAGATGGTATACACTGGGCATGTGATTGTCAAAGCATTTTAATATAGGGATAATTTGCAAGAGGTAGAGAGGGTATGCACACCCTAATTTTTTATGGGGTTATCATATCCATACTTTGTCAGGCTGTAAAAAACATAAACCAATCACAAAGCCAGTTGAGTCAATTCATACTGGTTATTTTTGTTGTGTGCACCTCACTCACATAGTGAGAGGAGCATATTGCGATAGACCATGTCATGACGTCGTTGGTTGGTTGGTTTGTTGGCCGAATTCGTGAATTCTGGCTAAATGGTGCGTCGTAGGCCTACAGTTACTAGTGACCACTAATAGGAAACCCTACCCCAGAAATTCAATGGTACCTTATTCAACCACCAAGTGCTTGTCATTTACGAGTGGTGCTTATTCATGTTTTAATTGACATCATATTTTAATTTTTTGGCTTTTAATGATATGTACCTCTTAGCCACCTTCTTGCTTAAAGTTGTGCATCTTACGGAATTGGTGTTATTGTTATTTGCATATTAAACTGAAAGCTTGTCTTTCGCTCAATGCAGTACGGTAATTGCCAAAACTGATTTTTATTTTTTGCTCAATAAATTGGCTCTGAATTAATTTTGAATAGTTAATTTACCGTAGACAGCTACGGCATAGCGTAGTCATTTAGATACTTGGCTTAATTATGCAGTCCCCTTACTTCTATTTGGCTACATCTGAGATGTGATGTTGGTCTAGAGGAAGGGGAATATTAACAGAACTGTCTCTGTGCTGTAGTATTGTGTACCATTATAATGGTGCACAATGGTATGAGCAGTTCTGACAGGTCAGTCAACTGAATCGGACTTTGTTCTTGCTTAATTTAGCTTTGTATCTTCCAAATGCTTGTGTATCATCGGTTTTTATGGTGCTATCTCACTTTTACTGACGTTTGGTTTACATGACTGCTAGCAAAGAACAGTTAAGAAGAATACAGATTATTTTTGTGCTGTTTGAATCAGCATTTCATTAGCTATTTTGTCTGAAATTTTCATTCAAATTGGTTACTTTTTTAAGAGCTGTGCAAGAAAACACAAGTTGGTGTTTTTTTTCTGAACATAATGTAGATGCTAATATCTAATGGATAGTTTGGTTAATATTCTATTGCTTGACTCTGTAGGAATTCCGGGTCAGAAAGGTGCAACGGGAGGACCAGGCATTCCAGGAGTTGGAGTTCAAGGTCCACGTGGTCCGCCTGGTGATCCAGGCAGTGATGGGCGTCCAGGTCGACCAGGATCTGCAGGAATAAAGGGAAATGACGGCTTACCAGGCTCACATGGCTCCAAAGGAGATAAGGTCTTGTACAGCATGTAAACATAGCTGTAATTCTGCTGATTTAGATTGGATGATGCACATGCTAGTTAGTCATCTCTCCGGAGATGACATAGAACCGGTGAAATGTCCGTCCATGAATCCATCTATCATTTTAATGTCAACATTTTCAGAACCCTAAGGCTCTGAGACCACTGGGCCATCGTCGATAAAACTTGGCATGTATATTCTGTGGGTCCGGCAAACAAACTTCTGTAAACAGTAACCACAGTAACAGCAGTGACTTGTAGTACAATCAGACCGATGGCGCATTCCAGAGTTCACAGTTCACAATATGAAGCAGAATTTTGAATCTCGGTCCTTGCACCGTGTGAGGTCAGCGTGAACTTAGCTCGGTGGTTCAAGCCAGCTGGTACTGCATTTTGCCAACATCAACAAATAAGTAATGTATAAAGAAGTTAAATGAGCAATGAATATTTACAGAGAAAAAATAAACTGCTAAGTATTGGTTTGGCTCTGCATTCAACAACCGGGAAAGAGGAAATTAACCACCCCGAACTTAGCGCGGTTGGGAGAGATGACCCACACAATGCGGAGTGCTTATTTCCCAGCTGGCACAGCGTGGTTTATCAGTAGTTTAGAATTGGTTTAGAATACACGAAAACAGACAAAAATGAATGGAATAAATAAAGCGATGATGAAAGTGATGAAAAACGTTGAGTTAGCCACGTCAAACATTCGCGTAAACATTTATCGCTAGTTTAAATCTAAACGTTTTGATTTAAACTAGCGATAAATGTTTACATAATGTTTAGAAGTGGTTAAGAAGACGTTTTAACTAAAACTAAACGTTCGATAAACAGACATTCTGAACCTATTCTAAATGCAATCGTAAACGCTATAACGTTTACTAAACGTTTGTGTGCCTGCTGGGTTGAGGTGGTACAGATTACGAGCCCTTGAGACATTCTGCCCAAGCTGAATGCAAAGCTCATGCATATAGTCATATTTTACACATACGTGACGTCCTGTGTGCTGCACAAGTGACTGATAGTGCTTGGTACGTAGAGATAATTATAAGTATTATTGAAATTCAATAAAGTGTAATAGTTGTTTATTGTCTGTTTCTATGAAATGAAATAACAACATACATCACATGCATATAAACTTATCTCTCCTCTGTACACACTATAGTGTACTCCATGGCTCAGTTCTTGGCCCTCTACTCCTTGTCATGTATACAATCCCACTCAGTACTCTCGTTTCATCTCTGTCCTTAAATTACCACTTGTATGCAGATGACACACAACTCTTCCTTTCCTTCCATCCATCAGAATTCCACTGTAATATCACACACTTGCAAAATGCTGTACAACAGATTTCTTCCTGGATGACTTACTGTCAACTCATCTAAAACTGAGTTTCTTCTTATCGGACTTAAACAACAACTTTCTAAAACACATGAGTCCTCTATCACTACAACCCACTCTGCTCGCAACCTTGGCTTTATTTTTGATGAACACCTTACCTTCTGAGACCAAATCTCTGCACTTTCTGAATTCTGGTACTATCACATTTGTGATCTTCGCTGTATCTGCCCATATCTCGATTTCAAAACAGCCAGCACCATTGCCACCTCCAAGGTCCATTCTAAACTTGATTACTGTAACTCTCTCTATCACAACCTTCCAAACTATCAACTTAACCGGCTCCAACAGATTCAGAACTCTCTTGCATGTGCTGTTGTTAAGGCTCCTAAATCCTCACATATCACCCCTATTCTCAGATCTCTCCACTGGCTAAAGGTCAACGGATGCATTGAATATAAACTTTGTTCTCTTACCTACTAAGTTCTTACAACCAGTAAACTTAGCTATCTTAACAATCTGATCTCTGTTCAACCTCCTCGCAGTACCTGTTCCTTATCTGTTGTCACCCTTTCTCGCCCACCAACCATTTCCTCATTGAATATCACAGATTGCTCATTCAGATATGCATCACCCCGTCTCTGGAATCAACTCCCTGATTCATTCCGTCAGCCTCGCCAGTCATGTCTCAACTCACCTCCTCATTCACTTGTCAGCTCATCTCTGTCATCATCACCACTCTCATCATCCATCACTCCTTCACTCTTTCACTCCAGGCTCAAAACCTATCTTTTCAAGAAATTCTTCCCACCTTAATACTTCTTCGACCCTGGACTGCCTTCACGATCACAGGACCGGACCGGACTTATCATGCTTCTCGATTTATTTTTATTTCGTTTTTCTTTAATTTTTCTGTTCGTCCCGTGTGGTGGACTAACTACTGTGGACTGACTACACGTCAGCTTTTTACTGCACGTCAAATACACAACATAGTATCGTATAGTATCCATATGTCATGATCCATACGTTGGTTGCAAATTATATTTTCCAGGGTTTTCCAGGCACTCCAGGACTACCCGGCACGGATGGATTACCTGGAATTAATGGACTTAAAGGTAAATACGTCGATAGGTTTTAGAATATAGAACACTGTACTAAACTGATGGCATAACAATATAAGATAATGTATTTGTCTCAGATAGCCTGATGAAAGAAGTTTATGAAACGCATCTAACTTTACATTTGGTACTTTGCACTTAATTATGCATAAAAGTGAGAGTGGAAAAGTGCATATAGCAACCCATCAATTCATAATGCTTTGTGTTTAATTGAGTTTCAGAGAGCTTTTTCTTCCAGTACAGACACTGTACCAAGTTATAAATCTGCTAATTGGCATCCAGTATATTGTATGTAATCAAAATATGATATGCTTGTGTTTACATTGTAGGAGACCGGGGGACGCCTGGGCGTCCTGGACGTCTTGGTGAGAAAGGAGAACCAGCTCCTCGTGGTGGAAGAGGCCTCCCAGGAGCACCAGGACCTAAGGGTGATCCCGGTTTCAGCGGACCACCTGGATCACCGGGGCTGAAAGGAGGTCCAGGCTCACCTGGGCAGCCTGGAGGTCCAGGTACAATAATGATAAACATAAAAGTTATGTGCTTGAAAACGTTCATTAGGTTGGTAATTTAAATACTAAAATAATATTCTTTAACACAACCTGAAAATTGTACCTAAATTGTACCTAGTTGTGACGATTCGCTCGCCAACGGTGAGCTTCATCAGGCTTGTGGTCACGTGATGTTGAGCACGTGACCAAAAGACGGTCATAGGCTAATAATTTAGCAACTAATTTAGGTACAATTTTCAGGTTGTGTTAAAGAATAATATTTTAGTATAAAAGTTATGTGGTTTGGAATTTTCTGCAGTATAAGTATTTGTTGTGATCAGGTGCAAATCATTCCAAGAGAGAAATCTGACGTCAGGCTACGAGATGTGCTTACTCACAAAGAATAGGAACCACTTGCTTTTTTATGTTTGCTGTGGTTTTAATGTATCATACATTGCGATGTCATAGTGTATATAAATCGGTGTTTTTACGTTAATATGCATTGTGTATGCATGTGTTACAGTTATGCAAGTAAAATAAGTAGATTACTTGTCACTGATGATATTGTCATGATGTGCAGGGCGGCCGGGTTCTAAGGGTGATGATGGTGGACGAGGACCAGCAGGACGACCAGGATTACCAGGAGAGAAGGGAAATCCGGGTCTAAATGGTACGCCTGGGTTAGCTGGTGGTAAAGGTCAACGAGGTCTGCCCGGTCTTGATGGTCTGCCTGGAATGCGTGGAACGAAGGGTGATAGAGGTGTGTATTGTGTTGTTGCATCATTTCTTTGGTCTGATGTTAGTATACTAGCTGTCATCTCTGACATGCTTTGAGTCACATGGTTGCTACTGGCAGTTGGACATACAGAGTGGTCCAGAAAAAGCAAGCCCTTACTGAATTATCAATAAATCATATTAAAACATGCCAACAAAAATAGTTTCATCTCATTAAATTTCAGTGCCAAACAAGCACTATAATATACCGTAAGTTGTTAGTATCGACAAATGCAACGCTAGTGTGCATGTGCGTTTTATCTGATATTAAATCTGCTGTAATTCTTTCTACGTATATTTCTATGTGTTCGGGGACAGATATCTCGGAAGAGGTGTGACCGATCAGCATCCGTGAAAGGTTGCACGATGGCAGTGGATCTGTCATCCAGACAGAGCTTTTCCCTTTTGGTTGCAATATCTTTAGGGGTCATCAAATACGAGATTAAAAAGCGAGAGAGGGTCGGTTTTTGGGCCTCTAAAATCCCATTTGACCGCGAATATAAATCAAAAACGGTAACTCAGAGCATTACATGTCAATTAGAGCTTAACATCAGCCCCATGAGAGCTTTCTAGAAATGTAAGTCACGGGGCGGTAGCCCCCCCCCCACTGGGAGTCCATTATTAACAGAAATATGTGGAAATCTTAGCATTTTTGCAATATCATCTGTGACAAACCCCAGACCACTCATGCATGGCCGTGCTATGCATGAGTGATTTTATGTATCGCGCACAACACGTTCCCGCGACGACCACCAGTTATCGATCCCTATTTGTGATACACCACCTGCATTTGACGCTGCTGTTAATTTTAATAGTTTTGAGTAGGTAAGATAGAGGCATACAATCAGTGACAGAGATGTTGCCCTTGAAAAGGGGGCGATGATGTTGCACATAATTTTAACTGCACTCCCCGCGTTTGTTGATATGCGTCTTGCTGCTGCACTTGTTAGATATTCTATTAATTATATTTCATGCATGATGTAATGCGTGCCATCAAGTGTGCACGGCACTATGGCTAGACGGCATGCATTATATCATGCATAAAATATTTAATTAATAGAATATTTAATAACAACTTACAGTATAATATTATAGTGCTTGTTTGGCACTCAAATTTAATGAAAGAAAACTAGCTCTGTTGGTACGTTTTAATACGATTTATTTACTTGTTATTGGACTGCTCTGTAGACAATTAAACATGTCAGTTTGTGGATACATTTTTAATGATAATTGCAGGATGACCAGAATGTCTGGCGATTACATAAACTGTGGCCTTTTTAGTACTTTATAGATATAGATACACTACTAGATCTACTGCGTTGTTCTTGTAAAGTGTTGATTGTCTATTCGTCTTGGATTCTCCCGTTAAATGCTTCTATGTTATATGTGCAATCAACTAGTAGCTCTCCCATTCCTGTAGTATTGTTATGGACGCCCGCTCAGCGTAAGCGGGCGTCCATGTTATATTTTGCCAATGTTTTTTTTAAATTTTTTTTTATGGCCGCCTTATTCTCCGGCCCTGGTGAACGGAGGTTCGCGAAA
>Ga0209149_1000430_pt1 | contig 17610 bp, 10 predicted proteins | sample WorMetTyACAVOLI2_FD_187423 | JGI IMG/M metagenome (GOLD analysis project Ga0209149, IMG submission 187423) | Marine gutless worms symbiont microbial communities from Max Planck institute for Marine Microbiology, Germany - Olavius algarvensis... ... | reverse complement strand
TGTAAGCCCCGTGACGCCTATATCCACGAGTCCCGGAACACCTGTTAGCCCTGTTTCTACACCGTCTGTAAGCCCCGTGACGCCGATATCCACGAGTCCCGGAACACCTGTTAGCGCTGTTTCCACACCGTCTGTAAGCCCCGTAACGCCGATGTCCACGAGTCCCGGAACAACGGTTAGCCTTGTTTCCACACCATCTGTAAGCCCAGTAACTCCGATATCCACGAGTCGCGAAACACCCTTTAGCCCTGTTTCTACGCCGCCTGTAAGTTCCGTAACTTCGATATCGACGAGTCCCGGAACACCCTTTAGCCCTGTTTCCACACCCTCTGTAAGCCCAGTAACTCCGATAACTACGAGTCTCGGAACACCCGTTAGTACCGTCTCCACGCCGTCTCCAAGTCCTGTAACACCAATATCTATGACGTCGGGGCCACTTAGTCCAGGAACACCTACGAGCTCTATTTCTACACCGTCTCTAAGTCCTCTGACGCCGATATCTGCGAGTCCTGGGACGCCAGTTACTACAGTTTCCACTCCGTCTGTTACTCCGTTGACTCCTCGATCTACCAGTGCTGTTCCCACTTCAACGACTACTCTACTTACACTACCTCCATCAGGTAAGTAAGATATAAGAAGGTTCTGTCTTATGTAAAATACAATATCTGTTATTTACAGTTGGGTGAACAAAAGTGTGTTTTACGACGTGTTATCGGCGATAGCCAACGAGGCATGTGTTTTTGGGTGCCCGTGTAACTTTGTAGCTATGTTTGATCTCTGTAACTTTTCGGTCACCACGTAAGAATGTCGTTGTGGAACTCTCGGAATAGATAGGCAATTGCCCTGGATGATGCTGTTAAATTTGATAGGTAGCAGCGCCTTGCAGTGGAGCGTGGGACAAGATCTGCCGCATAGTAAGCACCACTTAATGTGTTCTCGGCTAATAGCATCTGTATTGTCTAGTGTCAACGCACGTGCTATCCATAAATCTGTTGTTTAGCATTGGCGTCATCAGATGTTGGGCACTGGAGCACGTGCCCTCCCCGGTGGAGCTTAAATTGCGCATGTACACCAACCAATTTGGCAATTTGTGTTTACATACATCTACAGTGGGCAGCGGTAGACTGGTAGTGATCACCGCACATTTTCCCGTCCAGCCATAGCTTCACAGTCGCTGCTGTATACCTGGTTCGTTAAGTTTAACAGTTCATTATATTTTTGGTAGAAATTTCCGTGATTTCTGCCTGATTTCGTGAACACGAACGCCGTGCTCCTTGGCTCAAACTCCTGGTGACGCCACTGTTGTTTAGGCCTGTGCAGAAAGAAGTTTATGTCAATATACCTATGAAAACTTATTGAAAATAGCTTTGTGAATTGTTTGATCTGCTTTGTAGTAATTTGATGTTTATATCTTGTGCAATAAAGTAATGTTCTTAACTTAAATTTCGCAGAGAATGTGTGATTTTATCGGCAACAATCACTAGGCCTATTCCAACTCCATTTGGAAGTAGGTCTGTAAAGTTGGTTTCCATGTCCCGGGTGTTTCAAAAAAGTAGCCCCCCCCCCTCTCTAAAACTTTTTTTAGAATATTTTCACTTCGGTTACGTCTTTTTGCGTAAAATTTTGCAAATTTGTTGGCAATTCATACACACATACATCTACCAATTTTTTGTAGATTTATCTTAATATTTCATCAAATAGTGTTAATTTTTCCACGACTATCCATCGTTTTTACCCTCTCAAGTTTTGAGTACGCCTATTCACCCGGAAAATGAAAATGCAGCTTTTCGGAAATGACGTCATTTTTCGTCATCGCGTGTCTTAAGTGTCCGATAATTGTAAACAAGCGATAACTGACTGAGTTTTTACTATTACCATTTTACTGACATTGTTATTAAGCTTGGTAGTGGGAAAATTGACTTACAACGACAAACTGCGCACGCAGACGTTTCGTGAGTAAGGACTTGGTGCAAAATCAATAATTTCCAGTTACTTTGACAAAGGGTGGAAGTTGAGCACTGTTAAGAAAGTCTGCAGTCGAGTCGACCGCACTGGCTCAGCCATTCTGCGTAAACCAGGCAGTTGGAGACCTGCCACGGTATTTTCATTTTATGGGCGAATACTCAAAAACTGACATGGTGAAAACGATAGGTACTCGTAGAAAAATTAACGCCATTTGATGAAATATTAAGATAAATCTACAAAAATTGGTAGATGTATGTGGATATGAATTGTCAACAAATTTGCAAAATTTCACGCAAAAAGACTTAACCGAAGTGAAAATATTTCAAAAAACTTTTAGGGTGCTACTTTTTTCTGAAACACCCTGTAGACTTCAGACAAGCCACCATAATGAAAGTTGGATAATGGCATTGGGAAAATGTTTGAAGTTCGCATAATTAATTGATGGATTGGTTTGTGAAGGCCCGTGTAGGGAAGAAGCGGATTTGGTATTCGTGCTTGATAATTCTGCGACGATCAGTGCATCCAAGTACCGTCATCTGTTGGACTTCCTCGTCAATGTTGTCGCTCAGCTGGACGTCGATAGCGGCAAAGTCCGAGTCGCCGTCATCATTTACAGTGATACGCCGACCATCGAGTTTCGACTGTCGACGTACAGCAACAGACTGGACGTCGCCAATGCTATCAGGAACCTGCCATATTCTGGATACGAAACTGACACAGCCGCCGCTCTCAGCATGCTTCGTTACGATCTGTTTAAGTACGTAACTACTATACTAGATATGTATGTAATTCTGTTTTGGAGAGCACTGAAATAACGACGGACCGAAAACGCAGGACTGGAAAATATTGGACCAAGTCGCAGGATTAGGAAATGCAGGACTGGAAAATGATGGACCGTCGAGTTTTCGCTAACCTAGACGACGTCTGAGACGTTGTAATAAAGGCGAGGCGACATCTGAGATTGCACCAGCCATCGAAGATGTCACAGATAACATCCACGTCGATGTTCACGTCCATCGCCAGAACCTCCAACAAGAAACTTAGCTATCGCTAACAGGTTGCGCGTTACTGGAAGTTTCATACAGCGACACCCTACGAACGTCTACTGATTGATTGAGTGATTGATCATATCATAACAGGCAGGAACACAACTCCAGTTTGTCGTTGAAAGTCATTCATGATCATCGAAATTGCTACCAACCGAAAGTCCGTATGCAATTTCATGTGTGACTATCTTTTACCGCTTCTGAGATATGTAATGATTTATTGGCTGAAATCTATTTTTCGTTTGAAACGATGCTATGCAGAAGCGCGGCCTATGAGGTCATGCCATCGTGCGGTGTCTGTCTGTCCGTCTGCCGTCTGTCCGTCACGTTCATGTATTGTATCAAAATGAGTAACCATATCTTCAAATTTATTCACTGCCGGGTAGCCACACCACTCTAGTTTTTCCATACCACACATTATGCCAATATTTCGACAGGGACGCCCTAACTTTGGCAAAAATCGCGATTTTTGACCAATATCTTATCTGCCATTTGGTCGATGACTGCTGGAATGTCGAGTGTTGTCGATAATTTCGACTTTGGAGTAATTTATAGATCGATAATGGTGCAAGGTGCAGACATGTTTATTATGAAACGTTAATAGGTGATGTATTGAATAGCGCCACACCGATGACGTTGAGTGACCTTATAGGTCATTGCAGCCATTGCAAATTATAGCAAGAATTGTAGCGTACCGTTTGCTAGAGTAGACTTACCAACAAATAGGAAATCGTCGTTGGCTATGATATTAACTGTTTTAACCTAACTGAAGGACTGTTCAAGGTCAGTGACGGTCACGTGCGCTAAACAGTGTTAGGCCTAATATCTTGCAAACAGTGCGACAGATACATGGTTGTTGCGGACCGTCTCTGTCGATTCTCGCCATTGTGTCCCGCGTTAACACGAAGGTCAGCGCTAGCACAGATGCCGCGCGTCCTTCGTGTCATTGAATATTTTGCCATAAGTCACTCATGGTCATTCGAGATGACACACTTGAGTAGGGCATGTCTAAGTCCGTATTAGTGTTCTATTGTAAATACGTCTTAATCTCCTATCGTTTATGAGATATTCAGCGTCAAATAATGGTGTGACCTTGAAATCTGGGTTAGGTGTCGTTCAAGGTCATTGAAGACGGCGCCGTTCGATAGATCATATACGACTTACTATTGTTCTGCCATTGTAAATACAACTTTTTCGAGTTACTTGACGTTGAATAATATTGTGACCTTGAAATCTTGGTTAGGGGTTGTTCAGGGTCATTGGAACTGGCACCGTTCGATAGATCGCATACGAGCTCCTACTGGCGTTTCATAGTAACTGTGAACCGATCTTGTATCACTTCCGAGATAAAGCGAGGTATTGGTCGAAAATCGCGATTTGTTCATACCCCCGTTAGTGATGTCCCCGTCGGAATATTGCCATACCGTTTGGTGTGGAAAAACTAGAAAAGTGTGGATACCCGATGTTGAAAACGAAGAATATGTTTGCTGGTTTCGACACAATACACGAGCGTGACGGAAACCCAGACGGACAGATGCGGCACGACGGCATAGGCCGCGCTTATGCATAACATAGAGTAATGTAAATTCATATGTCATAAGGAAGTGAAACGCCGAATATCCATTAAATAAGAAGCATTCAGTAAATGAGGAGAAGTACTGAAAGGAAAGATAAAGTTCGAGTTAAAAAAAGAATAGTAAAGACTCTGATTTGGAGTACGTTATTGTATGCCGCAGAAACATGGACGTTCTTTAAAGGAAAGTGGACATTCAACGACTGGAATCGTTTGAAATGTGGATTTGGAGAAGGTTAATGAAATCAGTAGGACTGAACGCCGATCCAATCAAAAGGTTATGGACATGGTGGATGAAAACAGAAGCTTGATGAACACCATCCGACAAAGACAGAAAAATTGGTTAGGTCATGTGTTGAGAAGTGAATCTCTTCTGCGTACAGTCTTAGAAGGCAGAATGGAAGGGACAAGAACTCGTGGGAGGCAGAGTGATACGATGATAGACTGTTTTTGAAATGTGTGAAACGAACACGGGCACAAGAACTGACAGCTGCCAACAAAGCAGCTCGGCTAGCACGTTGTCGTAAACTGTCACGTCTTTATCCGCCAGAGATGGTCCAGATGATTACTTTGTGTATTCGGCGGACTCTGTGTAGACATGTGGCGATTGGTACACCGATGGTCATTTTTGCTGTTTTGACTGTCTTTTGACTGTTTTTGACGATTGGTACATTGTTGGTACAGTCTTGGTAGACATGTGACGATTGGTACACCAATGGTCATTTTTGCTGTTTTGACTGTCTTTTGACTGTTTTTGACTGTTTTTGACCACTAGGCCTACTAGACACGGAAATTGAATTTCGTCCTGCAATAGCCCATCAAATTGATATCGAACAAACAGAAATTTTTCCGGCCACGACCGGAAACCGTAATACCAACTCAACCCTCACATCACCAGGTTCCCAAGCCACTACACAGGAGGTCGATTCGCCAACCCTTACTTTCGCCCAACCCTTACATGAGTACAGAAATCAGTACAACCCAATGACAATTTTTGCATTTTGGCGGTTTTTGAGCGATATCTCAGCAACGCGTGGACGCATCCACACCAAATTTTACTTGTGTAGGGACAATGTCTGCCGACGTGCCCCCTCCCCCTCTGGGGTCCATCGGTCCCTGGGGGCGGGGGAGGGGAGTTAAAAACTTAAAAAATGGGGGTCTCATTTGTGCTGCGGGCAGCTACCATTTCTATTTTCTCAGCGTTGCCAAATGTGGTTCAATATGTAGAGAACAGACCTGCGCACATTCTGGTGCAGAACCGTCAAGATCGGCCAAGGGGTTTCTACAGGGTGGGCCAAAAAGTTCGAAGAAAATTTCGAATTTTTCACCATTTCGAGACTTTACGTCCACATATATCACAAACGGTTAAAAATAGAGGCATATAAGCAGCATACGGAAAAATAGCTTTATCCATCCCCTATCCAACTGTCGCATTTATATGGACCCATCGCTCAGGGGGTTCTACAGGCTGGGCCAAAAATTGAGTGACGTAATACCAGTTTTGCGGATTACGCCTGGAGCAACTGAGCCGTCTACCGTTTCTGTTTTCCTCAGCGTCATCAAGTGCAGTAGCGTATGTCGGGCACAGACCTGCGCACATTCTGGCATTAAGCCATTTAGCTTGGCCAAGAGATTTCCACAGGGTAGGCCAAAAAGTTTGAAAAAAATTCGAATTTTTCACCATTTCGTGAATTTACGTCCCTATATCTCTGCAACCGTTATAAATAGAGGCATATAAGCGCATACGTAAAAATGCTTTATCCATCTCCTATCCAACTGTCGCATGTGTATGGACCCATCGCCCACGGGGTTCTACAGGGTGGCCCAAAAAGTGAGTGACGAAATACCAGTTTTGGGGATTATGAGCGGTCTACCGTTTTTGTTTTCCTGAGCGTCGTCAAGTGTGGTCGCGTATGTAGGGAACAGACCTTCGCACATTCTGGCATAGAGCCATCCAAGTTGGCCAAGCCAAGGCGTTTCTACAGGGTGGGACCAGTTGCAGACTTTACGTATCTCAGCAACCGCTAAAATAGAGCCATACAAGCAGCGTACATACCTTTTTAACCGTCCCTGTACCCCCTGTAGAAACCCCGTGAAACCTGTGCCCGTGAAAAAGCAGCTATGTCGATTGTCGAATGCGAATGGCAGGTTTGTGTCAGTTCTACTGACGCACTTGTTTGCTTTTTGTTAGCACGCTATTTATCGCGTTATTTACAGCTAATCAAATTGCACTCAAAAAAACCAGGAAAATTGCGCTAAAGTCGCGACTTAAGTTCATGTGTTCGGCAGCGACTTATGTGAAACAATTCGGCGGCGACTTGGAAAGAAACGACTTGACTTGACATGGAGCGCCCAAGTCGACTAAGTCGACTTCACGCCGGCGACTCCCAGGTCTATTTCAATTTAATATACTGTCAACATTCATGTATATTCTTGTTGCTTTCTTGTAGAAAATGTCGTTAGGTATTAGATCAGATCAGACATTTTATTTGCCAAAATTAAATAAACAGTAGGGATATAGTTTGATATAATATAAAAAGGCAGGCTACTAGATAGAAATGTCCATCAAAGTTGGTAGCCTATGATGATATACATACAACTCACAATTCCGCAGTAAACAGAGAAAGGAGAGAGAGAGAGACAAAGACAAACAGACGCGCATAAACATAGCTAACAGAAGTGCAGAAACTGACGTAAGCAAAACAGTATGTTGAATGACTACAGTTACATTGTCACAGAAATCATCAGTATGCATACATTAATAAACTGGAGATAATAACAAAAAGAAAAATTAATACAACAATCAACAGCAATTTGGCACGCAGGTGTTGTATGCAGAAAGTATATCTGATGCCGTATCTTTATTTTTAACGTTGTACAGTGAAAGGCGGCCACACGCTGCGTTCGTGGCGGTCGTGTTGACGAACGGCGACTCCAACAGCGCCATGAAAACGTTGGACGAAGCCTCTCAAGGACGACGTGTCGGTATTACGTTTGTGACGGTGGCCGCCGAGCCGTGGCTCGACCGCTACGTCCTGTCCGCCATCGCCAGCTTCCCACATCAATACAACACGATCGTCGCCGCTAACTACAGTAGTCTGCCGACCGCCTTCTACGACCGATACCTCGCCGACACCATCTGCAACAGTCAGTTTACGATACGATACGATAGTGTGTATTTAATGTGCAGTAAAAAGCTGACGGATAGCCAGCTTAGTTTACCACATGGAATAAACAAAAAATTAAAATGTGAAACTAAAAATAAAATAATCCAGTCCTGTTATCATGAGGCAGTCCAGTAGGTAAAAGAAATCTAGGGTGGGAAGGATTTGTTGAAAAAGTAGGTAGTTGGAGCCAGGGCACCGCGTTACGACGCCGGGGCCGGGTGAGTCTATGAGTGACATGGGCGCGTGTGGCGTGGTAAGCGGGGCGGAGTCTGCTCGTGCAATGTAGAACTTTGTAGTGGTATTATTCGGCAACAGTGGTCTCTGCTGAACCGTTTTCGCACGGACCAGGGACACTGCGGTGCCTGCAGAAGGAAATGGCGACTTACAGACACTGATCTGTGTCCTTGTGGCGAGACCCAGACGATGTCTCACATTGTCGAATCCTGTCCCCTGACAAAACTGAATGGTGGCTTATCTCGGCTACACGCTGTTTCGTGGCTGACCAATTATGGTAAATGACACGCATACGAGAAGAAGAAGAAGATTCTGTGGTGAGAATCGTTAACTGCGGACAGGACTCCGTACGGGAGCTGTGAAGTGTGGATTGTGGAAATATATTGTATAATTGTATATACTACATGCGTTGCTGATTATGTCACTATACGGGTCGTTTACCGTCAAGTCACTCGCCTCCAGGAACTAACTTACGGGTCCACGTAATTTCCGCTCGGTGACGCAACTGGATCAACTAACAGGAGGCTTTACGCCACGACGGGAACTATTTAGCATCCCACTGCTGCCACCAGTTGGAACCATGCAAAGACCGGTGGGGACGAAATAGTTCCCGTCGTGTGAACACTGGGGCGATTGGACCAGAAGGACTATTATATGACGCTAGTGATAGCTAAGTCTTTGTTTTATTTCCTGTACTTCTTCAACCAACGTCGTGTTTATCTCTAATAGTTTGCAGTCTTTCACTTCACTGCCATTAACTTTATTACAGAGCAACAGCTCTCTGGCTCACCCTCCGTTTGAAACTGGGCTCTTTTCTTTCTTTCTTCTTTGGGGTGGCACACGCTCCCTTCGCATGCCAGCGCTGAGGCCTGCCTCACAGGCTGGCCCAATGCGCTACCCTAGGAAAGGGATTAGTGTAGTGTTGCGCGACACCACCAGCCTAACCTGATGGTGTGTGTAGTGTGTACTGTGTAGTTGTTGCGCGACCTCTCCTTATAGAGAGGTGTGTAGGGCTAAGGGAGGGATCTGGAGTGGAGAGACCTTGTGCCACGATATTTACCCTGCTCGGCCTATAACCACTGTTTCTCTGGCAGCTAATACCTACTGCATGGTGGACGGCCATAGCTTATGCGCACCTCACACCGTGAGTCCCAGGGTCCAATTTAGCGGTGCGTGTGAACAGAGCCATTGATGACCGGCCAGCGCATACAGCAGGAGGCCATCTGTTATCAGTGGTTTAAGCAGCGACTAATACTGAGCGTCTTTGAACCCAGCCGTGCACAGAATGCAATATTTCTATGACGTGTTTATATAACACTTCTCAAAGCTGTGATTGTATGTTGAATTCACGGGTTTTATGCTGGTATACATCGTAGTCATGAATTATTATTGCAGACATCGATGACTGCAGGTCAGATCCATGTCAGAACAATGGAATATGTGTTGATGGTATCAACTATTATTTCTGCAACTGTACATCAGGATATATTGGTCCGAACTGCAATCAAGGTATGTTATAAATAGTCACCAGCAAAGTTACATTTTTTGACAGATATTATCGAACAACGCTTGTAACATCTATTGAAAGTAATTCATTGAGTAGACTCAAATATAATTTTCAGTAAACCTATAAGTTAACTTAAATTTATTTAGTCATGAAGTTACATATACAGCTATGTTCATAAAAACATGCCCTTATGTTTTCTTACATGACTAGAAAAAATAACGAAGTTGAACAAAAAATTTAGCCAAGAGAATGCTGATTCTGTATTTTTTTTAATAATTCGTCTATCCATTAAATTTTTTTTGTTAACGGCAGTGTAACCTCGACATCAGTAATAGTGCTGTTACAACAATGGCATTTACCGTTGAATATAAATATCTGATAAAAAGATTGTGAGTGAGTGAAAAGTGTAAACCAAAAGCAAAATGCTTGACTAAGATGTTTCCTGAGAGAGGATGGAGTTCTGGTATATCAAAACACTGATCAGAGAAAACAATAGCAGTTGCAGCGCTGACCCACGTCCGCGTAGCGGTCGACCACACATTCTTTACGCGACTGCAGATATCAACAAAGTTAAAGATCTCACACTAATTTTATTTGCAGTGTCTTTAGCCCATTAAGGCTTCATCCTCTGTCATGAAACATCTTGCAGAAGTGCTTTGCTCCATACTATTCACTCACTCACCACCGTTTAATGAAATGTTTATCTTCAGTGGTAAATGCCATTGTTGTAACAGTGCTTTACTAACGTCCACTTTACATTGGTGTTAGCAAAGAATATTTAACAGAGTAATTATTTTTGACGCATCGAATCAGTTTTCTCTCGGATATATTGGCTGAAATTTCGTTCAAATTCGTTAATTTTTCTACGAGTTACGCAAAAAAAGGTTTTTGTGAACACACTGTATATAGGCACAGTAAATCTCACTTCATGCGCGGTGGTGCGACTTTGTAGGGCACTGTCACCCCGTGAACTTAACGATCCATTTTTCTGCACCCAACCCAACCCAATCCACCAATCCACAGCATCTCGTACACGAACCCATGTCCATAGTCCCTGGCATATTGTTCGTCATTTTGTTCAAACGTTCCGATTTCCAGTACAAACACGAAAAACTGTTTTAGTTCACAATGTACACGCAGAACTAGAGCACGAGCACTACATCGATCCAGCACGCAGTCCCCATCGCAGCGGTTCAATAGACTACACCATTGATGCAGCAGCCAATCCACTGATGCCAACCCAACCATAATGTGCCTGTCAAAATTCTACCCAACTCAACCAAACCCAACCCAACCCAACCCATGGGTGGACCCAACCCATGTCCATGTTACTGTGGCCATAATTACTATGGAACGCCAATAGGAATTTGTATGTGACTTATCGAATGGTGCTATTTCCATTGACCTTGAGTGACCTCTAACCAGATGTCAAGGTCACAATATTATTCAACCTCAGTTAACTCGAAAATGCTACAATTGCGGACCAACAGGAAGTCATACATAATCTATCGAACGGCGCCATTTTCAACGACTTTGAACGACCCCTAACCCTGATTACAAGGTCGTGCCATTATCTGACTCTGAATGTCTTATAGATAATACGAGATACAGGCATACTGTTACAATGGAGTACTAATAGGGACTTAACAGACGCCCTACTCAAGGGTGTCATTTCTACACTGTCTCAAAAAAGGGTGCCACTTTTATTTTTTGCAATAACTTTGGCAAATGTAGACCGATTTTAATAATTCTTTCACTGTTGTATTCTCAGATCTACTGCTGGGGAAGGTGGTATTAAAACGGTATGCCTGTATCTCGTATTATCTATAAGACATTCAGAGTCAGATAATGGCACGACCTTGTAATCAGGGTTAGGGGTCGTTCAAAGTCGTTGAAAATGGCGCCGTTCGATAGATAATGTATGACTTCCTGTTGGTCCGCAATTGTAGCATTTTCGAGTCTGTTGCCGCACTACCTTGCGAAACTTGAATGTGCGACTGTACAACTTTACAATAAAATTATTAAACTCAATATGGTGCAATAACGTTTAGTTTCAATAAATGTCCAACAGGAATGTTATCTGCTTGTTCGTATGTCTATGCAGATAAATTTACAGCATGCTTAAAATGTCCGCCTCCCGAAGGATCGCATGCACGAACTGCGACAGCGCCTGCTGAACGTTTGGAGCAGCATTGAACAAGACGTCATCGACACATCCATTGACCAGTGGCGTGTGCGACTCAAAGCATGTGTGCGTTCGGGAGGCGGACATTTTGAACACATGCTATAAATTTATCTGCATGGACATACGAACAAGCAGATAACTTTCCTGGTGGACATTTATTGAAATTAAATGTTATTGCACCATATTGAGTTTAATAACTTTCTTGTAAGTTGTACAGTTGCGCATTCAAGTTTCGCAAAGTAGTGTGGCAACAGACTTGAGGTGAGGTGGTCGTTTTAATACCACCTTCCTCAGCAGTAGATCTGAAAATACAACAGTGAAAGAATTATTAAAATCGGTCTGCATTTAACCAAAGTTATTGCAAAAATAAAAGTGGCACCCTTTTTTGAGACAGTGTAATGACCTTGAATGACTTAGCTCGGCCTCCCTGCGACAGTTGAGCTTCGTGTTTATAGTGTTATCATTTTGCTACTGCTGCGAGCGAGCTAAGGCTGCTAGGCGGGTCGCATGCTATGTAAACAGTGTAAAAGGCTGCTGTAGGCAGTCGCTGACTGTTGGTATTCTCGAGAGCACTGTTGTAAATTAAAACTATTCGGACCTCCGCTGCCTTATTTATGCATACATTAATATAACGACATATAATTCCCCAAGCAACAGGCATAGGAATCACCTCAACACCCCCGGTGTTGGTCGTACAGGGTGAAGCATAAAATCATAGTTAATGTACAGTGTCTACTCAGCGACTGCCTACAGCAACAGTTTACACTGCTTATAATAGTATTCCAACCCGCCTGTCAGCCTTAGCTCATTCGCAGCAGTAGCATAATGTAACAATAACTTAGCTATCGCAAACAGATCGCGCGTCAGCTGCGCAAACAATATGTCGAGGGCATCTATGATAACCCCGTGACCTTGAAATCTAGGTTAACGGTCATTCAAGGTCACTGGACACGGAACCATTGAGTAGATCATACACGACTTACTATGAGACGAGTTATTGGACGTTGAATATTATCGTGACCTTGAAACGTGGGTCAGAGGTCACTCAAGGTCATTGAAATTAGCGCCATTCGAAAGCTTGGGTGCGGTTTCCTATTCGCCTTCTATAGTAACAATGGCCGTATCTGTAGCAGTTTCTGAGATATTCAGTGTCAAAGAATGGCGTGACCTTGAAAACCAGGTTAGGGGTCGTTCAAGGTCATTGAAAATGGCGCCGTTCGATAGACCATATGGGACTTTTATTATTGGTCGGCCATTGCAAATATAGCTCTATATTGTTCCATTTTCGAGATATTTGGCGTTGAATAATATCGTGACCTTAAAATCGGGGTTAGAGGTTACTCAAGGTCATTGAAATTGGTTCCATTCGAAAGCTTGGGTGCGGTTTCCTATTCGCCTTTTATAGTAACTGTGGCGATATTTTCTATAGGTTGCGAGATATAGCGACTTATTGGTAGAAAATCGCGAAATTTTTATACCCCACCTGTATTTAGCGCCCCGCCGGGGTGACACCGTCGGAATTTGTGAAAATGTTTAATGCTGGTAAAACTAGAATGATTGGGCTACCGTATGGTGAAAAAACTAGGACGATATGTTAAGCCGGAAGCATAGTCAGCTCGTCGAGTCTTGTTGCAGGGTGTAGCGACTCTACTGGCGACATCGTGTTCGCGCTGGACGCTTCAGGCAGCATCGAGAGCGACAACTTTGCGCGCGTTGTGGAGTTCGTCGGCGCCGTCGTCCAGTCTCTGACGATCCGCACCGACCAGACGCCGAACGGGTTCCAAGTGGCTCTCGTCTCGTTCGCAGACAGCGTCGACATTCGATTTAATCTCAGCACGTACACCGACAAAGAAAGTATGCTGTCTGCCATTAACATCCCCTACACACGTGGTCGAACGAACCTCGACGAGGCGCTGCGGTACTAATGCTCTCTTTCTCTGTTTGATCAATATTTAGCCCTTTAACGGGCACAGGTTCTTATAGTGCCACATCGAAAATAATATGAAGTTGGTAACTGACCTTTGATGGGTGGGCACAGCGAAGAAGGGACTTGGCGGGACCGCATCCCGCCCAGGCCTCTCCTCGCTGTACCAAATGTAGCAGCCCACTCATCAACGGCCAGTGTACCATTCACCGTATTGCTGTACTGTACACCGTATTACTCTTCCGTTGCTCTGCGGTTTTAATGTGCCCATTATGATGATAATACGTTCAGTTCAGTTCGTTACACTCTTAAAACAAAATGTTCTCAGAGGCTGTAGGCTTGCTTGAACAGGTTGGTAGTTGTCGAAGCTGGTAAAAAACATTTATAAACAAACGTATATCGTGATAATACGAGTACACAAATCACTCAAACTTCTCAGACTCTGATTGCTAGCAGGAATGAATTGATATGCTACGCAGCAGCGCTGCAATGCTGCCTTTGCATTCATTATTTTAATAGCGTCTAATGAATTAAACGTCGTAGTTTGCTGAAGTTTTGCGAACTAAAATGATAACAAGAGAAGATAAAATTCTAATCTGTGAATGACGCTATTGATCAGTGGTCACGTCGTCTGTCAGCCTGCAGGGTCGACGCTGAAAACGCACGTTTTGAACATCACCTAGGCCTACAAAGTTCTCACGAGAATTTTATGTCTGTGTTTCAGTGCTTTTGTAATTGAAAATTTTAGCGCTCAAGCCGTGTTTAATTACGCGAATACGTTGCAGTTTTCTGCGCATTGTTGTGGCAGAGTGGCACGTGAAGAGATGTTCGACGTTGGACAGCGGCCGGATGTTCCCGACATCCTGATCGTAATAACGGACGGCATGTTTGACGATTCGAACGCAACGTGGATCGAGGCGATGAAGACACGTGCCCGCAACATCAGCATCATTGGCGTCAGTATATCTGCGCTTCTGTTCTCGCTGAAGCTTACGCCTCTTTCGCAGTCTTTCTCGGCCATTTCTTCGACTGCCGACGTTCGGCGTCGTTACGACGTCTTCCCGACTTCACTTAAATAGCAGATTGACGTCGTTTGAGCTAATGGCGTCGTACAGACGTCACCCTGCGACACCGATTGCTACGTTGTAACATCGTCGTATAAACGTCGTATAAACGTCGTAGTCGGACGTCGACTTTGTCGACATTACGTAGTCATTTTGTGACGCCTATTCACGAGGGGCCCAATTTACAAGAATCTTAAGATTTTTAAAAGACTGTTGTTAAGTTTGGTCGTTGAGTAATGGCCCGCCATCATAAGAACTCACTATCTCAATAGTATAGGGTTACGGCTAGGATGAAAGTTATGGTTGTGGTTAAGATTAGGTTCTGTACCATTTTGCAGCGGCGGAAAAGAACTGATACCTGCCACGCCGTGCGGTAAGACAGACAGACAGACAGACAGACAGATACCGGACACCGTTCCCAACATCAAAATATTACTTGTCACGCCCACTTTGTGGCCTGGCAGGTAATAATGAAGTGACTATTGATAACGATAACGACGAACTTACATAGATTATCGAGCTGTGTCGAAGCGATATGTAGCGGTGCTGGTCATGATGCAGGTCGGAGTGGGAGACCGAATCTTCCCCGATCAGCTGCGCGCGATCGTCAGCGCTGATCAGTCGTATACGACGTTGATTGAATCAAACTTTACGTTGCTGACTACTGCTCTCACCGACAGACTCACCGACATCCTCTGCAACAGTCAGCATTCACACGATGTTAATCATATTTTTGTTACAAAGTGTGTTTTACCTAAACAGTCCTTTAATTTAGTTGAACGAGAAACTTAACTATTGCAAACAGGAAGTGCAAAATAAAACACAGAAATGCAATGCATTCAGCGAACATATCAATCACTATTTTACGAGATGTTGGATCTAGAAATCTTTAAAATTGCTTAAATGACCTTAACGTCCCACAAGGTTACTGCTATAACACTATTCAATAGAGCACCTATCTGTCCTGATAGTCATCTATTGTAACTGTGTCTATCTTGCACCATTTCCGAGATATTAACACTTGTTTAGTGTATGTGACAGTCTGTGACATTGAGCAGTCTTTCAACTCGATTATGACACTTAAAATTATAGCCAACATACGAGTTTTATTCGTCAGTAAGCGTGTCGTAGCAAATGTATACTATTAGCGAATATACTATTTATACGAGATATCGAATCTCCGTTGTGGGGTAAAAAATTGCACCCTTCTATTTTTGCAATAACTTTGTCAAACCGCATTGTATTTTGATAATTGTTGGCTGGCACACAGATACGAAAGTAAAATTGTAACAGAACTGCAACATAATTGCCCACCTTTCCTGATGGGCCGCAACCCCCTCCCCCCAGACCCATCCTCGCTGTACCAAATGTAACAGCGCACCCATCAACGGCCAGTGTACAAATCACCGTATTGCCGTATGACGGTCCGTTGCTATGCGGTTTTAATGGGTCCAGTAAAGGGTTAAATGAAACGCTTGTTGCTGCCGTTACAGGAGATGCAGTATGTCGCCAGCAGCATCCGTGTCTGAACGGCGGCGAATGTCGTCCACTGCTCGGTCATTACTACTGCGACTGTCGCAATGGAACAACGGGTCGCAACTGCGAGAAAAGTGAGTATCTCCTTTTAATTTTTTTAGCTCTGCACTGCTGCTGCTTGCAGCCAGCGGAGCTCATAGTATGTGTGACTGATGTCTGGATGGATGTCTGTCGTCAAACTTTTTTCAAATCGCTACTCCTCCTACGGTTCTGTCCGATTCGCACGAAACTTGGCACACGTGATCTATGTGCCAATACGCAAAAACTGTGGAACATATTTTTCGAAATTTTGCTTTTAAAATTTTGGGCCAATTTTTTTAAAATTTTAAATCAGCAGGGGAGCTATCTAGGCCGACAAGCTCTAGTTAAGCGCCTCACTTTACGTTAGTAAAAGAGGCGCTTATTGAGATAATTGAGATAGACTGTGTCGTGACGTCGTTGGTCGTTGGTTGGTTGGTTGGTTGGTTGTCACGCGCGTGCACTGTGGCCAAACGGTGCATCCTAGGCCTATAGTTACTACGGAACACTAATAGGAAACCATACCCCAGGAATGCAATGGTACAACTTTCGACCCCCTGGGGTGACCCCTAACCGGGGAATGGGCCCCCTGTGAGGCGCTTTTTGTCAAATTACTTTGACGTCTTGTTTTATTAGCGTCGGCCTACTTGACGGTTTGTCGTGGAGATTCGGGCAGATTTGCTGTGGTTGGCATGTGGGAAGAGGTGTGGCCTCACATCGCTGTTTGAGAGGGCGTGCAGGTGCCAGTGTGTTGGGTGGCGGTTCCATCCGAGGAGTATGCCTTATGGAGATTGTGGAGATTGATCGTATGAGGTAAAGCAGCCTCTTTTATGGTTCGACAGAAAGTCTCCGATGTTTTTGTTGGTTACGTCGGAAGTGCACATTGAATCATCATCATCGTCATCAGGCGTCACGCCATTTATGGTGCATAGTTGCATGTCTTTACAACACAACGCCACTTTGAGCGGTCCTGTGCGGTTACTAGACTGAATTTGGCTAAGGCCGTAATTGCGTTGATGGAGGTCGAGTTCGACGATACTAAGCCAGGTCCATCAAGGTCGATCTTTTCGACTGGAGGTCAGCTGATGGACCCAGCGCTGGACAATTCAGCTGTTCTTCAGCTGTGGCTATACTACACATGACGCGCACAAGACCGCATTCCATTATTCTAGCCAGCTGCAAACCTGGTCGCAGACTTGCGTGGAGCGTGTCGCAAGCAGGTCGCAAGCATGTCGAAAGCCAGCTGCAAACTTGCTTAAAACGGGTTTTTTTTTCTATATGCGCACGAACCAACGAACCTGCTGCATCAATCTCGACATGTCGATACGATGTCTGTATAATCTCGACATGTCGAGATTGATACAGCAGGCTCGAGACCAGGTTTTCGACAA
>Ga0209149_1000429_pt1 | contig 17659 bp, 13 predicted proteins | sample WorMetTyACAVOLI2_FD_187423 | JGI IMG/M metagenome (GOLD analysis project Ga0209149, IMG submission 187423) | Marine gutless worms symbiont microbial communities from Max Planck institute for Marine Microbiology, Germany - Olavius algarvensis... ... | reverse complement strand
GGGGTCGAAATTTGTACCATTGAATTCCTGGGGTAGGGGTTCCTATTAGTGTTCCATAGTAACTATAGGCCTAGGATGTACCGTTTGGCCACAGTGCACGCGCGTCAAAGCAACGACCAACGACGTCACGACACAGCCTATCTCAATAAGCGCCTCTTTTACTAAAGTAAAGTGAGGCGCTTAAAAATAAGGCAAAACGGGAAAGAGTATGAAAAAATGGAGAAAATAGCCTAAGTCCGACAGTCAACTCGGACGGGTACAAAATGTTTTCGTGATAGTCGCAGTCAGCTGTCAATGTTCCGACGGACAGCTGAAATGCTGAATGGAGTTCACACTGCATGGCCTGAACGGCTCACACGGGTCACAGTGGCGTCGACATACAATGTGTGTGTAGGGTGCGTACGCACCCCCTGTGAGGAAAATACAACATTTTTGCACATGATTTCTCAGTGATTTATACGTAAAACTTACCCGATCGTATGTTATAGTCAAGCAATACGAGGTGACCAAAAGCGTCATGGGCCTGCGCAGTAATTGTTTTAAGTTTTTCAAAATCATAACGTTCTACGTAGATCGCGGCTTCTATAGGCATGCGAACAATCTCCGAAAGATCTTACAGCGGGGAAGGAAATTGAAAGTGAAACTGCAGTTGCTAATGTTTGGATCAAGGAATCGGCGCACTAAATCGAGAAAAAACGCAATTACGCACATAGTCTCGCAAATTCCTGGCTACGCCACTAACGGGTCATGAGTTTAAGAAGAAGGCAGATCCCTGATAGGCTGCTATTACAGTGCACTAACGCTGGTGAGCCAGGAGTAATTTTCTTAAAAAGCCCTATTTGCCGTACAGAACACGCTATTTGCGTTGCCCGATTTGCACGTTTGGACGTCATGATTAAAGGCAAGCGACTGCCCACGGCTCTACAAGCCTAGTACAGAATCCAGCCCATGGAATGTGGTATTATTTTACCCTCGACCAACTTCTGCTAACCGTTACACTGTCAGTCTGGTAAATTAGTATACTCCCGCCCGTAGGAAGGGGCAGTAAGGTTTGCTTTTGTCAGTACGTCCGTCCGTACGTCGCGCGTACATAGCGAATAACTGGAGAACCCGAAGGCCTAGCGTGCCCAAATTCGGATCGAAGGTTCTCCACCTTTGGTGCGACTCACATACCAGTTCAAAGTCAAAGGTCAAGGTCACCAGGCCCATTAATGCTGATACACACCGTGCGCCATATCTTCCGAACGGCAAGGCCTATACGAACTTCAAACTTCGTATACGCATGGAGGACGACGACCAGCATCAGCCACAGGCTCCATGACCTCCAAGGTCAAAGGTCAAGGTTGCAAGGTCACGTGATCAGTCTGAGCCGTCTTGGCCCAATGCTGTACCTGTGTCATTAGCGGCCGGCGGGGGCATACCGTGTCGGCCAAACCCGGCGGCCACACTTCTTGTTGAAGGCAACTTACTTACATGCTGAAAGTAACAACGAGACAACAACATGAGCATCAACAACAGCGACAGTGTGATTTGACTACAACGAACACGACGACCAAACGCAGCAAGACTAATCACCGTCACGTCGCTGACTTCACTACTCTTTGTTGTCTCTACTCGTCTATTATACATCAAACACACTGGCGGATCCAGCCAGTTTTCGGGACAGGGACACTGAAAAATATGGCGCAATTCAGGGCGCCGCACGGGATTCTGGGTCCCCCAGGAAAATGTGTAGAATTTGCATAAAAAGTGCAGTCTTAAAAATTCGGAATACTTTTAGCAATTTTGGCGGCAAGAGGCTAGTGATGCACAATGCCCAAAGTGCCGACTGGACCCGCCACTAAATTACGTCGCGTCGCTGTCATGCTGCAAGGTCATAACCACGTGTATGCGAAGGGTCGACTGAAAACGCATGGTACCAGAGTGAGATGATTAGCCAGACGCAGAACGCCGACGCTGTGCTGCAAGGAAAAAGCTCAGCTGTCGCAGAGAGGCTGCGCTACTTACAATGGCCCACCAATAGAAAGTCGTATATGGTCTATCAAACGGCGCCATTTTCAATGACCTTGAACGACCCCTACCCCCGGTTTCGACGTCACAACATTCTTTGACGCTTAATATCTCAGAAACGATATGAGATATAGACACTGTTTCAATGGAAAAGTAATAGGGACTTGCACACGTCCTACTCAACGATGTCATTTCGAATGACTTTGAGTGACTTAGCAAAATATTCAATAACACGAAGCGTCGCGCAGTCTCTCTGCGACAGCTGAGCAGAGCTTCTTGTTTGATCAATGTGACAGATGCTGTCTTGATCATCGTGACTACAACGACCAACTGCGAAACAAAATATGAACGATCGAGTACTGTACATGTGAAACAGTCACTATCAGGCATCAGAATAGCCTCCCTTTATATCAGTTTTCGTCTATGTGATAAACGGTTGCTAAGTTCATTTTACAACGGGAAAAAATGAACTGTTTACTGAAAATAAAAAGAGGCGTGACAATCTTTAATGACTAACATTGACCATTTAGAATTCAGAGGCAATTACAGTGCCACATCGACTAATATGAAGTTGGTACACTGGCCGTTAATGGGTGGGCTGTTACATTTGGTACAGCGATGAGGGAACTGGGCGGGGCCCGAGCTCACCCAGGCCCCTCATCGCTGTACCAAATGTAACAGCCTACCCATCAACGGCCAGTGTACCAATCGCCGTATTGCTGTATAATAGTCCGTTGCCGTACAGTTTTAATGTGGGCATTAAAGGGTTAACGGACTGTAATTTACACGTGTTAAGCATACATCATTATATTTGGACAAGGAAGACAACCCGCTGTAACTGATCGTACGATCTAGACTGTTAATTCTAAACCACGAAAATAATTCCAAGCGCTCGACGAAACACGATTTCAGTTGATCAGATCAAAAAACATCGAAACAACAGCAGCTGGTAAGCGTAACCTCTGTATAACGAGCACTATACACATGTACAATTTCAAACAATTTGATTATTTAAATTTGTATATGCGAGCCGTTAGATTGGATTCGTTAGGTCAGTTGGCCGTTAGTTGATCTTGTCGTCGCTGCCTTCATTTCCGCTAGCCTCCCAGTCATCTTCAGCGCTTTCGTTGTCGTTGTCGTCAACAGGTGTCGCTGCTGACGGTTGATTTCCGGTCGGCAGCGGAAGCCGTGGCGGTTGGCGGTCGTCGCGGGAAGTAGTCGTAGTCTCTGCCGCCACCGCGAGGTGGTGCTGCTGCTGCTCGATGGCCTGACGTAGATTAGTTTTCTTGCCGGCGTCGCTGTCCGCTGTCGCGCTGCCGGGCACCTCGTTCTTCCGCTGTCGGCCTTGTCGCCTGCCTGATCGCCGGCCACCGCGGCCTCGACGCCGAGTCTCTGACGTCACTTCCGGTATTGTCATCGGGCTCTCTACAACACGTAACGAAACAAGTATGGCGCGTTTCTGGATGCCACGAGCAAGTAGGAATGTGCGGAAAACCGAAATTCTGTTCGGATTCGGTTTTTGAAAACCAAACCGTCCAAAAATTTGACATCCGTTCAGACGATTTTCCAATAGAAAATGTATGCAATCCGACATTCAAATAAAAAGTGAATAAAAGTAACTTTACTCGCATTAAATGTGCAGATAAATAACGTTTTAAAACACAACCAAAAAAGAGTTTAACATATAGATTTTAGAATGCAATTACATTATTTACTTGTTGTCGTTGTTGTGAGTGATGTCAGTGACATCAAAGTCATGTTATCCACTGTCGCTGTAATATTTTCTGTAAATTAACTATCCAGCTATTACACGAGTAGTAAATAACTATAATATTCGAACCGAACCGCGTTTTTGAACCGAACTGAACCAAACTCATTCCGTGCCTCTTTTATCCATCTGGTCTGTCGCTGTGCCTCTCTGTCGACCACTTTTGCCTTGTCAAAGTCGATGACATGGTTCTCTTCCACGGCATGGTCTGTGATGGCTGACTTGTGAGTTACACTGCTCTCCCTTGGCCTGGAGGCTCGGGTCTGTGTGCCGGCTGTGAAAGAGTCCACTTCTTTCTTGTGTTCCTTGATCCTCAGACCGAACTTCCTTCCTGTCTCTCCAACATAAGAGCTGGAACAGTTCTTGGAAGGGACACGATAGATCAAACGTTGTCATTAGGTAACACATTTTCAGTTGTGTAAAGTAAGAAGTTTCTACGTTAAACATACGAACAAACGAACAGATGAACAGATGGATATCGCTATCACGTAAAACCTACGCTTTTGCGGCGGTGGCTTAATAACGCAACCTAAAGTGTAAAATATAAAAAAAAACGAATAACAACAGGATATGGCATCACGACGACAAGAAGAAAATCTTCAGTGCGAGACACAGCAGGCATGGCTGCCCCTAGAGTGGAATGTACAAGCGCTGTTGGGATACATCTGAACTGAATCACAAACCTCGTTATCGCTGCAGCGGGGACAGACAGACCACGCAGAGTGACTGCCCTCAAAACAGTACCCACCCGCGAGTAGTAAGTCTACTCAGAAAGTGTAAAAAGCACCAAATCAGTGCTTCCACAAACGATAGAATACAACAAAATTACCGGCTAAAATGTTGAATAATGAATTATCAACTGAAGGGACAGAAATGCACTTTCTATTTTCCACCCACTAAAAAGTATAGAATGTTTCTTAGTGGGACAATCAAGGTAAAAGTTGGCGAGTGCCTACCTGACAGGTAGAAGGTCTGCTTCTTCATGCGGAAAGCATTGGATGCGACGCACGTGTAGTTTCCTTGGAAGTCCGACTGGAACCTCATAATGACCAGCGTTGAGGAGGTGTAGCTCGATCGCCATTCAGGTGTGTCCTCCTGAACCACAAACACGTCGAAAACACACGTTGTCATTTTGGTTCACTCTCACGTATTCGTATAAAAAATCTGCCCGTTGTGAACATGTAATATTTTACCTTTGACTTTACTTTTGACTTTTGGTTAGTTGCGTGGCACAGTGGTAGAACGTTGGTCTTCGACCGGCAAACTTTCCCTTATCTGCGCTCGACATGCAGCTGACGGGCAACCATTTATGTGGGTAACCGTCCGCTGTAGGTCAGCCAACTAGGCCGACTCAGCCTTTCATCCTTTCGGGGTAGATAAATGAGTAGTAGGCTGGAATTAGATATCCGCAACCTCAGTCTGGGGAGGCGCCATCTGGTGAACGCTTACAAGGTAAAGGCAGGCGTTGATGTAAAATGCAGGTAACACTGTGTGATCCATGCCTGAGCTCCTTGAGTGTGAGGTACTACAAAAAGTGCACTATATAGATACACTTATATTTACCTTTTATCTTTACTTCTGTGTGAGAAGAGTGAAACACATGTATAACTAGAGAGCTACCACACGCGGTCATATGATGCCTCCGCCGCTGCATTTCTCCGACATCCGTTGTAAATGCTTTCTGTACCGGCGTTGCCATGACAAGCAAATTATGTAGGCCTACTCTAAAATTTGTGAATTCATTCGCTACGCGTCAGCACCTGTTTGACATCGCGGCAATACCGACTGACGTCAATTCGAATATTCTGTCGTATCCCGCTCCCGTATCCCTGTTCTAATTTCGCCTAAAATGTAATCATTGCATTAAATCGGTTGGTGGTAGTGATTATCTCTCGCAAATTTCATCGAAATCCATTCAGTATTCTTGCAAAGCAAAAGAAATACTGATGACACGTGACAGAAGATAGATATTTCAAATGCAACCACAATGGACAAGACAAAAAATATCCTTCTGTTTGTCTGTTCGTTTATTTGTTCGGACGCATTATTAATGCGTCCAAACAAATAAACGAACAAACGAACGAACAAACGAAGAGACAAACAGAAGGACATCGCTGCGAAATGACCGTGGTTTTGCGGCGTGGCGGGGGCAAGTAAAGCGACGCTTTTAGTGAACGAGTGACGTATACTGACGATGATGTAGAAATGTCTGCTGCTGCGCAGTGGACTGCCGTCACGGTACCACTGGATCGCCGGCAGCGGTTTCGGCGATCCCCTCGTCTCACACAGCAGTAAGTAGGACTTGCCGCGGACTGGTCTGGGTTCAGGCGAGTCACGCCTGTACCACTGCGAACTGTCAAAACGCATCTTGGATCCTTCAATGTTCCACGGATTATCTAAACACATAGCACGACAATCACTGATCTCACACACACGGACTCAATTACATATCCTGCCATTAGACAGATAGATAGATAGATATTTCAAATGCAACCACAATAGCTGAAATGGTACAATGCATTACAAAGTTAAAAAAAACAACATAAGCAAAATAAATCTAACCAATATATAACAATCAAATACTCTAGGCCTAATATAAAACAAACCTAAACATGAAGATTACGCAACAGAACTAAAACTTATTTGAATTTCAATATGGTACAAAGTCCCTTCTATAACGTGAAGTTTTTACCAGTGGAATTTGATATGGATATGTAGGCCGCAGAACCATCTGACTAAATGTATGTATGTACTGTGAGACACTTTAACAGATAATGTAAGGGATGTTTTGGGTCTAAACAAACTTTGTGTGATTATATCACGACGATCGTCTAAACGTTCAAGGCCACTTTTACTTAATGACTCAGTATATGAAAGGGCCGGAAACAACAGTTTTAAACAGCGTTTTTGTACACATTCAATGTCTTTTGTCAATTTTTTGGTCAAACCAGGAAGCCAAACAGGACATTCATAAAGAAGAAAATTCCGCATTTACACAAAATCCGGTTAATAGTTTCGTTGATCACAGCAAGATTCGTTGTGTGGGAGCTTTGAGCCCGTGTTCCCCGCGAGGGTTAAACACAATTAAGCTTGCATATGACCCACGTCGGTTGGATGGCTGGCTCATTTAACCATTTACACCCCAAAGGCAATTATAGTGCCACATCGAATAATACGAAGTTGGTATGCTGGCCATTGATGGGTGGGCTGTTACATTTGGTACAGCGAGGAGAGGCCCGCCCAGTCCCCTCCTTGCTGTACCAAATGTAACAGCCCCCCCATCAATGGCCAGTGTACCAATCACTGTATTGATGGTCCGTTGCTCTGCGGTTTTAATGTCGCGATTGAAGAGTTAACAGCCAGCGCCTTATGCCAATTAGGCCAGTATGTCATCAGTCCTACATGGTAACAGGACCTACATGTACACTGTTAGACAAAACTCGTCGTTTCTTCTATAGTGATGGCCGTAGCCACTGCCAATACTCATTGCGCCTACCCACGGAAGGATGGCCAAGTGAGTCCGTCTTGGTGGTGCGTTAAATACAAAGATGGTATTATACCCGCGACGGGTCACCCACCTCAGTACTAACCCAACTAACTAGGAATAATGTAGACTAGTCTAGAGATTATTACTGTTGATAGGTGATCATCTTACCTTCGACCATGAGTGAGAACTTGTAGGAGACGACCGGCTGGACGAAGTTGTCCAGGTAGCACGTGTATATACCTGTGTCAGCCTCAGTCACTCGGTTGAAGTGCAACTCGTTGCCCTGCAATAACGAGAAAACAAACAGTGTTCGGCACTTGTGTAACAAAGTATAACAAGCAGTGTGGCCGCCGGGTTCGGTCGACACGGTATTCCCCCACCCACCTCTAACCTGACCTTTGACCGTTTGACCTCTGGTGTGCCAGTCGCATTTAAGATGAGTAACCTTCCTTCCAAATTTGGGCACGCTAGGCCTTCGGGTTCTCGAATTATTCGCTATGTATGCGACGAACGGACGGACAGACAGACGGACGGACCGATAAAAGCAACCCTGTCGTCGGGGGTATAAAAATAGAAACTGACAAATAACAGTTTAAAACGATGCAGATAACAGTAATGCAATGTTAACAAGAACTTAGCTATCGCAAACAGATCGCGCGTCAGCTTCGCACACAATTCGTCGATGGAATCTCTGTGACCTTGAAATCTACGTTAAGGGTCACTCAAGGTCACTGGAAACGGAACCATTAGACAGATCATACACGACTTACTATTAGAAGAGTTATTGGACGTTGAATATTATCGTGACCTTGAAATGTGGGTCAGAGGTCACTCAAGGTCATTGAAAGTGGTACCATTTGAAAGTTTGGGTATAGTTTCCTACCTTTTCCTAACCCTAACCCTAACCCTAACTCTAGGGTTAGGGTTCAAGGTCATTGAAAATGGCGCCGTTCGATAGACCATATGCGACTTTCTATTGGTCTGCCATTGTAAATATAGCTCTATCTTGTACTATTTTCGAGTTATTTGACGTTGAATAATATCGTGACCTTGAAATCTGGGTTAGAGGTCACTCAAGGTCATTGAAATTGGTGCCATTCGAAAGCTTGCGTGCGGTTTCCTATTCCCCTTCTACAGTAACTATGGCCATATCTGTAGCCGTTTGTGAGATATTTAGCGTCAAAAGTGGTGTGACCTTGAAAACAGGGTTAGGGTTCGTTCAAGGTCATTGAAAATGGCACCATTTGATAGATCACATACGAGTTCCTATTCGCCTTCCATAGTAACTATGGCGATATCTTGCATCGTTTGCGAGATATAGCGACTTAATGGTAGAAAATCGCGAAATTTTATACCCACCTGTATTTAGCGCCCGCGCAGGGGGTGACTCCGTCGGAATTTCGTGAAGATGTTTGATGCTGATAAAAATAGAATGATTGGGCTACTGTATGGTGAAAAAACTATGACGATATGTTAAGCCGTTTTCATCTGATACCGGAACGTTACGGACAGACGGACAGACGGACGGACAGACAGACAGATTTGCTATATCAATATCGCGCGTCAGTATGCTGACGCGCGATAAAAATATAACGCACGTTAATGATGTAAGGTTATCGAATTAAGAAAGATGACTTACATGCAAACTCTGAACGTACCTTATTCTTCAGACAACTGAGAAATAACGTAGGATGCGTTGTTTTATTCACCGGTTGATTTCACCGATGCATCAGACTTGCATCAAAGTGCTCAAGTCTGATGCATCGGTGAAATCAACCGGTGAATAAAACAACGCACCCATACTACTGAAGAAGATTGCGTTATTGATGATCTGTGTGTCATAAGACTGAATGTCACTGCAATCTGATCTGCATTTTTCAATGTTAGTCTGTCAGATGACATTGTTTCATTACCACTCGCGCAGTAATGGCGTAGCCAGGAGAGTTGTTTCCATTAGTGTCTGTTTGTGTGTGTTTGTCAACATGATTACTCTTGAACCGTTTCAGATATCACCATGAAACTTTTACGGGAGCAAGACATGGTCAAAAGCTCAGATGAGTTCGAAAATAGCTGCATTCCGACGCACTGCGGAGCGCGGATGGTGATTTAACAAATAATAATGACAATAGTGTGCTGTTGTGTGCATAAAAAATGGCCGTCTCTGATATTCTACTTCTAAGCTGTAATCAATTCAACTAGAACATCATCACCAGCCGCGCGCCGCAGTGCATCGGAACGCAACCATTCTCGAATTTTCAGAGCTTTTGACCATATCTTGCTCCCTAACAATTTCACGACGATATCTCAAATGGTTCAAGAATTACTGCGTTGACAAACAAACAGACAAACCCACACACACACAAACGGACACCGCTGAAAACAACCCACCTCGTTGTACGCTATGGCTGCTTGGATGGTAACAAGTCGTCAACAAGACAGTTAAACGAATGACATATAATAAAACTAGCAGACAGTTAAGCTAAAGACCGGAAGGTACCCAGAATTGTTGGTTGCCGTCCGGTAGCCTGCGGTTTCGGTCCTCACGCGTCCAGTAAACAACTGGCTTGGGATAGCCAGTGGCGTTGCACCACAAAGACACGTCACTACCGACCTTAGCAACGGTCTTCGCCGAACTCGTCTGAGCTTCGATCTTCGACTCTACGAACACGTCGTATACGACAGCGTTAAAATTAACAATTTAATCGCCATATTAAAACCGCAGAGCAACGGACCATCATATAGCAATACACTACAGTGATTGGTACACTGGCCGTTGATGGGTGAGCTGTTACAGCCCGTCCATGCCCCTCCTCGCTGTACCAAATGCAACAGCCACCCATCAACGGCCAGTGTACCAGAGAGAGAGGGAGAGAGAGAGAAGGTTCTTAACGGCACATCAGCACAAAAATAGGCCATTCAGTGCCATTCGAGTTAAAAAGTCAAATGGGATAATCAGGTGAACTAAGGGAAATACTTAACAACTTAATACTTACGACGCGACTCGACTCAACTGGTGCGTTACTGTTCTGGACATTTGCGTCATGTCCAGTTGAGTTGAGTCGAGTCGTCAGAGTGTCCCCATAGCCCAACCAGACTGAACTGTGCGATCTTCAGTCATGACCCTATTTTCTGTTATTCTGCGGTGGAAAGTAAATAAGTAAGTGAGTGAGTGAGTGAGTAGTTTCTTAACGGCACATCAGCACAAAAAGGCTATTTAAAAGTAAATAAGTAAATAGTAAGTAAATACAAATACAATTAAATGAATTGAAATGAAATTTAACTTCGTATTATTCGATGCAGCACTATAATTGCCTTTGGAGTCTAAAGGGCTCACGAAGACACGTAAGCTTCTAACTGCAATACGCACAACAGTCGATACACATTTACACACACACAGTTATCCTGTTGCACTTTGCACTTGCAGTTGCACGCTTTTTTTTCTTTTTTTTCTTTGTTCTGCGATTCTATATGTGTATATGATTTGTAATAACACTGTTATGAACGTGGGTGGCCAGCAGAGATAGGCTTAGGCCTCTCTAACAACCTGCCATCTGTTGCTGTACTGTTTTGTCCTTATATTTGTCTTACTGGCGAATAAACGTTAAATCTAGAAATTAAAAAAAAAACTTAGCTGTAGCTAGGATGAGTCTCGTACAGGCGTAATATCCACTTAGATCTATTTATAGACTGTCTAACTTCAAGAAAATGCGTCCACGACTAGGTCAGATCAGCGCACATGCTCCAAACCACGAGGTTTGTACATAGGCAGTTTAGCACAATCTACAAAAACAGCCCAAAATACGCCCCTACTGCGTGGGCACGTACGATCGGGCGTAGGCAAGTTAAAAAATAAAAAAACCGTTGCGAATATTTTTGCGATCTTCTTTTACAAGAGACCTGAGTATTATAGATTCTGAAAAAATGAATGACCATCCATTCTTGAGTTACAAAAACTCCTGGTATCACGATTAACAATTTTCAGTTTGATCGTTTTCTCGCTTTCCTGAAAACTCATGTTTTGTGTTGCTGTGCTATTGTTGCACTAGGTCTTCAAACATACGTCTAGCTTTGCACGGTCCAGTGACCTTGAACTGTCTTACCTTTCTATCTAAAAATAGCCGCACCAGTTACGTGTCCCTCGTGCAACATTTTCACCAAGTTTGAACTACATGTACATAAGACCTTCCGTACTTACAGGACAGACGGACAGACAGACAGACAGACAGACGGACATGCAGGCAGACGGTCTGCATCACGCAATGTGGCGTCCTATGGCGCCCCATAATAAACAGGGATGCCGCTGCTGGGCTTTCGGTGTACACGATACGCTACGTTTGTAAAGTACACATAGGAGCCGAGCGCTGCAAACGCTAGTAACAAAGGCACTGCTAAATAAACATCGGCGTTACATAGCGCGTGGTTAAGTGGTAGACCAGAAACAGATTCGCACATCTTCTTCACAAACTGTATATGGCCTGAACTTAAACTCTGACAAAATTGAGACTTAGATATTTACAGCGGCCAGGGTGTTCAAAAAATCGCAGGGCAGGCATAATAAAAATGTCTGTCGTAAACAGGATGCGTACGCGCCACGAAATGTATCTGATGGGTCTGACGGTCTCTTACGAAACTTTTTCCAACGTCAGATTACAGCGTGTTCCGAAAAAAACATCTTTTGTTTTCTTACATAACTCGTAGAACAAGAACTTAGCTATCGCAAACAGATCGCGCGTCAACTGCGCACACAATACGTCCAGGGCATCTATGATAACCACGTGACCTTGAAATCTAGGTTAAGGGTAACTCGAAGTCACTGGAAACGAAACCATTGGGTAGATCATACATGACTTACTATTAGTCGAGTTATTTGACGTTGAATATTATCGTGACCTTGAAATGTGGGTCAAAGGGTCACTCAAGGTCATTGAAATTGGTACCATTCGAAAGCGCGGGTGCGGTTACCTATTCGCCTTTTATAGTAACTATGGCCGTATCTGTAGCCGTTTGTGAGATATTCAGTGTCAAAGAATGGCGCGACCTTGAAAACCGGATTATGAGCTGTTCGAGGTCAATTAAAATTGCGCTGTTCGATAGACCATATGCGACTTGCCATTGTAAATATAGCTCTATCTTGTACAATTTTCGAGTTATTTGATGTTGAATAATATCGTGACCTTGAAATCTGGGTTAGAGGGCAACAAGGTCATTGAAACTAGTGCCATTCAAAAGCTTAGGTGCGGTTTCCTATTCGCTTCTATAGTAACCATGGCCGTATCTGTAGCCGTTTGTGAGATATTTAGCGTCAAAAAGTGGTGTGACCTTGAAAACGGGGTTATGGTTCGTTCAAGGTCATTGGAGGTGGCACCATTTGATAGATCGCATACGAGTTCCTATTCACCTTCCATAGTAACTATATTATAGCGCTATCTTGTATCGTCTACGAGATATAGCGACTTATTGGTAATAAATCGCGAAATTGACATTAATTAAGGATGGACAGAATTGCTATATTAATATCGCGCGTCAGTGTGCTGACGCGTGATAAAAAATGAGCAAATATGAACGAAAATTTCTGACAACATAGCCGAGAAAATGCTGATTCTAAGCAACTAAAGAGAGTTTGTCTTTTGATTAAACATTCTTTGCAAGCAGCAATATAAAGAGGACGTCAGTATATTTTTGCTCATGCACGAGCACTTAACTAAATATTCATCTTCAAGGGAAAATCGCATTACTTTTACTGACGTCCTCTTTACATTGCTGAATGCTGATAGCACAGAATATTTAACAGAAGACAAATTATTTCAAGACGAGTATAGATTCAGCATTTCCTTATACATACATACTCTTTGGTTGACATTTCTAAAAGTTATGCAAGAAAACAAAAAGGGTTGTTTTCCGGAACACAGTACAGTAATGCGATCCTTTGATATTAGCAAATTCATAGGTGGTATTTTGGCTACTTTTCGGGAGAAACTTTCCTCGGATCCCCACTGGTTCGGCGCCAATGCAGCAGGTTACCTGTGACGTTGAGTACCATGTACTTGTGTCGTGTGGTCGACCCAGACAAGTTACAGCGGTAGATGCCAGCATCCTGGCGACGAGCGCGCCGGATGATGAGCACGGACAACGCGCTGTTGTGAGGTCTGTAGACGCGATAGCGACGGTCGTCGATCGACATGTGTTTGCCGGACGCTATGCGCACCGCGCGCGACTCCAGCGCGTCCGTCGAACTGCCGCGTGCTTTGCTGGATGACTGCTCTTTCACCCAGTCAATCTGCCACCGACAATCAACCACAAACCTACTAAGTAAGGAAACAGGTAAGAATAATTGTAGCCGGTTGTCGTCAAATGCGGCGGTCGGGAATGCCCAACATTCTTACGACGATCTAGTCCAACTATACGACCTGCGATGTTGCCGCAGTAGAGTCGAAGTCGTTAGATGGCGCCGATAACGCTTCATAAACTCTACACGGAACTCGCTCGACATCGTTCACCGAGTCGCACGGCGTCATGTCACGCATGCCGGCCTCATCAACTCTCAGCTCGATCCGTCGTAATCTTCTATTTCCATCCGTCAATACTTCGCTCATCCATGCTCCACGGACATCTAGATACGACAGGAGGCCATGGCTCATCCAAGTCTTGTGAGTTGTGGCCACGTTCATTTAACGACTGGCAACGAACATCGGCTTAGCGAGGGAAACAATCAACTTTACGGGGACAGAGGATGTCTGCCCCAAAACAGACAGTGGCCACTTGTGACAGTGTAGGTTACTGGAAGCAAACATCAGTACAAGAGATTTCGACGTTCTCCTCAATAAATCTTTAGTTTACAACTTTACACACGAAAATACAAACATTTGTAGTGCAGTGTAATAACGACCCTGCTTCCCCAAAATCTGCGACCGCCCTAATTTTTTGGAGGGGGGATGCCCCATAATCTCCGCGTGTCATGGCAGCGAAGGTGACAGGCTGAGCGACACGACTACTTGCGAGTTCTGAAGACAAGAACGTTTAGCAAACCTGTCTATTAGCCTACTAGAGCAATTTCGTAAAAAAATGTAGCAGCTGATGCAATGAAGTTAGCAGTCTGGCAAACACATATCAGCACAGATGGTTGTAATTTAGCTACAGGAGAACTATAAACGGAGACAAATTAATTTCTGTCACTGCCATGCGACTGCAATGCAAGCGCGGCTCTCGCTCTCGTGCGGCGGCTGGGTGTCTGTCATGTTCGTGTATTGTGCCGATACAGCTAAAGATACGGCCACAGTTGCTGCGGAATGCGAATAGGAAACCGTACACAAGCTTTCGAATGGTACCCTTTACAATTACCGACCCCTAAACTACATCCAAGGTTTCAATGACAAACACAGTCGCGCGGCCTCTCTGCGACAGCTGAGCTTTTCGTTTGTGAGCAATTATCAACGTAACCTAGTACACAGCCTACAGGGTGGCCTATAAAAAGATGCCGTTTTATGATTGCGCACATCTTTAAAACGCCTAAACCAATTTGCATGACACCTTTTTGCCGCGCGATGCTATGCAAGCGCGGCCTATGTCGTCATGCGGTGTCTGTGTGTGTCTGTCTGTCTGTGTGTCCGTCACATTCGTGCATTCTGTCAAAACGAATAAATATATCTTCAATTTTTTTAACCGTCGGGTAGCCACACCATTCTAGTTTTTCCGTACCAAATGGCACGGCAATATTCCAACGTGAACCCCCCTAACGGGGGCGTCGAATGCAGGTGGTGTAGGCAGAAATCGCAATTCTGAGCCAATATCTGGTTTCACCGGCAGGTGCATGCAGCTGTCAATACGATGTCGTCAGACCACCGTGCCGCAAGTTTATTGTGACATTTCACTAGTAGTAAGCGGCGGTGTTTGTTGATGGCGGGAAAGGGCGGCGAAACGTTTATGACAGGAAGTTTTAACGTTACGCCAAAGACAACAGAACAGCATTTAATTGCACACAGTGATATATCTGTAGCGTATGTAACTAACAATAAAAGACTGTGTTCGACGTTTTGTACTATTGAAGCTAACTGCTGACAGACATGAAGGATCGCGCGGCCTCTTTGCGACAGCAGAGTTAGGCCTACTTGTAATTACAAGTCGCAAAGAGGCCGCGCGATGCGTCGTGTCTGTCAGTAGTTAGCTTCAACGGTACAAAACGTCGAGTAGTCTTTTATTGTTAGTTACGTAGGCTACAGATTTATCACTGCGTGCAGTTAAATGCGCTGTTCTGTTGTCTTTCGCTTAACGTTAAAACTTCTTGTCATAAACATTTCATCGTCTTCCACAATCAACACCGCCGCTTACTACCAGCGATGCGTCAAACTTGCGAGACGGTGGCCCTGGTATACACCGGTGACCCTGTTGACAACACCTGGCATGTTTCAGCCTTAACAGCAGGCATTTTCACAATACACAAGGGCGAGTGTGCGGTGCGTGTTGGCTGTTGGCGCATTATGAATATTAATGAGGCTCCGTAGCACTTCAGCGTTAAATAATATACAAATAATCACTAAACTTTGATGATACGTGTATTAGTTTTGACATAACTCACGAACGTTACAGACACACGGACAGACAGGCATATAGACAGACACCGCATGACGGCATAGGCCGCGCTTGTGCATAGCATCGCGCGGCAAAAAATCACTAAAATCGCCTCATTATTTATTGGTTTACTTGTTTATTTTTCGGTCACTTTTCGCTTATGTGATTTAGGCGTTTTAAACTGGCCGAAAAATAAACAAGTAAACCAAAAAGGAGGCCAAACCGCGATTTAAATATGTCAGCAATCAGACAGTGAGCTCAGTTTTGAGCCACCATGTATTCATATAAGCTATTCAGCGTTAATCGTTCACAAATGCAGTAGATTATCGCAAAATTGCTGAGCGACGATCAACTGCTGATGTGAAACGGCGGCGGAGCATGCAGACGTGAAGCAGCGAAGGACACCGAGGAACAATAAGCACGGATGATGTGCATTGTGCACGTAACTGATGATCGTTAACTATTAATCGACGAGTGACACGACGTCCCTGATGCAACGAAGATCCTCCTCGCCACAGCCCACGGCGTCCGGACATTCACCCCCTGACAATCACCCCCGGCCAGAAACTACCGGACATTTACCCTTCCGAACAGAAACCCTCTAGGACAATAACTCCCCGGGTAGAACCACCACTGCCAGCCACTGGTGACTAAAAGTTTTGTACTATACGGCGCGCATATGTAGAAACTTTCTGTCCGGGGAAGGGGGTTATTGTCCAGGGGGTGACTGACCGCCCTTCGCCGACACGTCTCGGCTAATCTCATCCGCAGGGAGGACGCAGTCGACGAGCTGTTAATAGCAGGTGCCCGCTCCGCCTCCTTACCTCCGGGCGTATCTATGGCAACGGCGCAGTCACCTTGACAACGGCTGACGAGCAAGTGGTTTGTAATGCAGTGCACGGAAATTGCGTCTGTCCACGCGACGCGTACCGGAAACACACCACTCGATGCTGCTCTAGATGGCACTCAATAATGTAGATCTCGCGAAACTTAATATAGTTGTATACTATACTGTATCTGTGCTGTGTCGTTTCTCTATCTTTAATTTCAATGCACTGCTACCAGTTGGTAAGTAAAGGTAAAGGTAAAGGTCTGGACACTTGCTATAGCGCCACTTACATGAGTCAGACTCGTGACCAGCAGCGCTTTACAATGTCGGAAGTGGCAGCTGATTGGCATGAGCCAATGGTGCCGCAGTGCATTATGTGACTATCCATTGCCCACGCTAACGGACAATAGGACCCACGGTGCAGCTAGCAAACACACCATCGCCCCAATCAGCCACACTAGACCTTCACCCCGTAGCCGTAGCTACTACTTATTTCCCGTCCCGCTGAGGGTAAAAGGCTGAGTTGGCCTGAGCACACAGTAGATTAGCCACTTGCTCAAGGTTGCTTGCAGTGGACCGGGTGTGAGTCGAACCCGCAACCTCTCGGTTACGAGTCCGATACTCTACCACTACACCACTGCACCCAAAAGTAAAGGTGACAAAGTCGATATATACTAATTTTAACCAATATGCAATATCACACATAACTTTCTAGCCAACGAAAAACCGAATTAAGAAAATATGATGATCAGATCTCACGGCTTGTTAAACAAAAATTTGCGGTAATGCCGCTACAAGCTACAACAAGAAGCCCAGCTAGTGCTGGGATAGCCAACCGTCCGTTGGTATTCGCAACTAGAACAACAGTCAGCGGAGCGGCCATAACATAAAATACCTATGCCTGAATTTATTTACGCTTCGCTGTTTTAATAATAACGAGAGTTCTGGAGGCAGGCAAATACGGTTTTGCCCCTATTAGGGGGTGATGCCCCCAGACTAG
>Ga0209149_1000427_pt1 | contig 17700 bp, 13 predicted proteins | sample WorMetTyACAVOLI2_FD_187423 | JGI IMG/M metagenome (GOLD analysis project Ga0209149, IMG submission 187423) | Marine gutless worms symbiont microbial communities from Max Planck institute for Marine Microbiology, Germany - Olavius algarvensis... ... | reverse complement strand
CTGTCTTTACCATCTCATTCCACCTCCGCGAGATACCTCTGTGATCACTAGACTGAGACCTACCACTCCCCTTCCTAAACCCAGTTTACGAACCAAAAAGTACTGTTCATTTATTAACTTTGGCCTTTACCATTACCAACCAAATAAGTAACTCCCAACCATAGCACTCTGCACATCACTTCCACTGCACCTATGTTATGTATGTTGTTTGTTTTGATTTTTATTGTGTTTATGTATTATTTCACTTGCATTTCATTTGCTATTCGGCCCTCGGGCCGCAAGTCTGCTATTAAACTGATTGATTGACGTGAGGCAGCAAAGAAGGCAGTTTATGACCGAAAGGGTTTTGTCTGAGATCGGTCAGTCACCGTGGCGTCGCGTCGATCCACCATCCATCTATCCACCCATGTACAATAAAAAAAGTCACAAAAGCGTAATATTTCACATATTTAAGGACAAGCTCCCCGTTAAGCCATTGTCATAACATTTGGCACAGGGGTAGATGCCCGCGAGGTAATTACGTGGGCAAAGTTTGATCATTAAAATTTAAGGGGTGTAAATTTTACAGGGGGTTAAAATTTGGGCTCAATTTAGCAAAATGTCAACATAATGAAAATAATAACACAGCTAAATGCTAAATGGAGCATCGAACAGAAGAGGGAGACCCTCTGTTAAAACTTTGGTGCTCTATAGTAACACATCCTCCTAAACACTGGTGTATATAATGATGCAACAATGCAATGTGCAGACTGGGGGCCGAACGTTCGACATGGACAGGAGTCTACTCTCTATGTTGGGGACAAAGAATGGAAAACAGACTGGCCCCTCTTCAGCATATTCTCGAACTTTCGTCGTCAGAAAACTGCGTGTTTTAATTCAATTGGTACATTTTATACACACTGTTTTCAGTTACAAGCATAGAATGAGAATTCGTTCATTTATTCATGATTCATAGCAACATGTAGAGGGCACTGTCGAGAATGTCGAATCAGAGGCGCTGGAGGCAGTCGCCAGGTGGTCAGTTATTGGCAAAGTAGTCAGTTTTTAAAGTTGCGCTTAAAGCTGTCGAGTGAAGTAAGTAAGTAAGTAAGTAAGTAAGAGCGATTAACGTGTCCATAAATGACAGTGTCACTTCGCGGGCACGACAACAGTAATTACGGGTAACAGAGTTCGAAGAAGTATGTCTTCAAGCGAGAGCAGAAGACAGGAAGTGACATGCTGCGGAGACTGTTCCAGATCCGTACAGCGGCGACTGGAAGAGCTCAGTCGCTGTAGGTTGGGCATACGGGGAACAGACAGTTCATGAGACGTAGCGGAACGCAGACGCCTTGGAAACTCCGACTCTGCTGGATGATGAAATTCGTCAGCGTGGTATAAGTGAAGGGATCTGTCTGACCGAAAGTGGCATATATGTCATTCCAGATTTTAGGGGCGCAATAGGAAAATTTCTTTGTCCAAAACTGCTGTTGCAGCATGGCACAGATAACAAATTCTGGTTAACTGAGCTGAGGCTGATGAGGTGTTAATACCGAAGAGATAAGTGGGCTGACCAAAAGCAAGTGGCTGCATATGGTACGCGAGTGTAAGAATTTTGAAATTAATTCTCTTATTGACTGGAAGACAGCAGAGTTCTGACAAAAGGGAGGTAGGTAAATTCGTAAATGTAGGCTTTATAATATTCGCACATTCGTTCTTCGCAAGCAATCCATTGAACAGATCTCACAGAACTAAGCCTGCATCTATCTGTTTTTTTTTCGCAGCTGGACCCAATAATTCAAAATATCAGGGAGCCTGCCCCGGGCTCACCAAGGATGGGCGGTTGCAGCCCGTTGCCTGTCAGCCACACAGACGACCGACCGGTGTATAGAACATTGCCCCTCTGACATATTGCCCCGACAGTTCCCCCTCCCGGACAATTTCCCTCCCCACCTGGGACATTCCCCTGGCTGTTAAAGCGAAAATTTGAAAACTGGCACTAACTTGTACTCCTGACCCTAAGAAAGTAAGTAAGTAAGTAAACGTAGATTTATATAGCGCATCAACAACAAAAAAATCTCCAATGCGCTGTGTACACTACTCCTAGTCTACAAACAAGAATGTTCTAAGCTGGCGACGGAAACTGTGGCGACCCTAACCGATCTACATGTACTTCTATGAAGTTTGTACAGGTTACCGGTAGACCGCTTTTTATTGTAGACCGGCGGATGGTGGTGGTGAAAGGGAGGGATTGTCATACACCATGTAAAAATGGAGGAAAAAGTGTCCAGGAGGGGAAACGTGTGAGGGAATATGAACATCTTTGTTCGCCAAAGAAGCAGCAAGACAGGCAGAAATACAGATTATATTATACAGTAGATAAAAACATGCACATTTATAATATGAACACACATGTCACAAGACATGGTTCCCAAAGGCAGTCCATGCACTCTTGATAGCATCAGACTTCGAGCAGAATAATGTTTGTAGTATACAATTACAATCATCATCATAGTTACTGAGTAAAACACTATGTCCGGGGGGAGGGGGTAATGTTCGGATCCCCGATCGACACCTACCAGACCTGTTTACATAGAGTACGGCACTGTGACGGCAGAAACGAAGAGTGAGAATGGAGGGCGCAGTGAAAATGAGTGAGAGTAAGAAAATGCAGTTAGGACGACCTCGAGGGAACGACACGTGCATGCATCTGTGAACGTCATCACAAGGAACATATGCTGCATGCAGCTGCTATATGCGAACAGCCGAAGGCATCGTCCATGGCGCCGCGCCGAGCTCCTGCACGTAAACACAACTCGTCGGCTTCTTGCTAGCCTTGTAGTTATGTGATCATTGTTGCATCTGCTCGACTGCCGCCGCCGCCACGTCGACGTCTGTTTACGCTGACTGCTGGACATTCGACCTACAGCAGTCGCGTCGCATCGCTCGCTAATGGTATTATGACACACGTCCAATCGTCCATTTCATTTATGTAACGCGCTCCATTGCTGGCATGTAATAACTGGCAAACCACACAATATAGGGCATGCATGCCACGCAACATAGTGCGACAGTGCAGTGTTTCACGTAAGTGGACATTTTAGTATAATTCACAATAATTTCACGAAATTAGTATAGAACTGTATAATCTGAAGTATCTGAAGCCGTAGACCGAACAATATACGTGAGTGCAGCATGCAGTGGGAATTGTTCAATGTGCACACTTTGACAATGTATTTCAGCCATGAAGATCTTAAACATTTCCAACAAATATAAGAACATATGACGTACAATTTAAGTCGTTATATGAATAAATAAAAATTGAACAATTCTGCATTTGTACATTTGTACAGTCAAAATGGCCGAACGTCAAATTACATTACAGGTCTGCATGATACTAGATTAAACTAGAGACGATGATGTGGACCAATATCGTCCGATCGTTATACTTAACTTCATACCTATATATGCTGCATTTTTTGAGATACTGACTCTGAAAATGCTTGCAGTGCCTGCAATGACCTTCAAAGGTCATTGGAGGTCATTAACAATGTCATCATTCGATATATCGTATACCAGTTCCTATTGCATAGTAACTACGATTCTATCTTGAATCGTTTCCGAGATAAGCGAGATATTGGTCGAACATCTTGAATTTTTGCGTACAACGCTCCCGTAGGGGTGACCTCGTCGGAATTTCGACCAACTCACAACAGCATTATCAAACTGCGCCATAACGTAACCATCCTGTAAAAAATCTGACGAAAGTACAGTGCACCTTGTTCACGATCTCTCTTCCAAGATAACATTGGCAAAATATATGTCCGCCCATCACGTGATCGGGCGGCCATAATTACATCAAATGCCAGAAATGCTTCTGCGTGACCTTGTCAATGTAAGGTTACAGGGTTCACGTGATGCCACGGTGCGGAAGAGTGCTATTACACTGATCGGCAGCAATGAGGCATCGGCAATAATGAGGCGCCTCATGGCGACACAGTGGCGACCGCGACACTGCTGCATTCGCCAGTGACAGCATAAACACTCTGTCGTCGGTTTCACAATCCACGCACTAATAGCTGTCGGACGCACAACAGTGTGCTGCGTCGCTTCCTCGCTGGCTCATCACAATTACTGTAATTATTTCTGCACCAAGCCTGTGTACGGTGACACTCGTTCCCGAACAGCACAGGGTATAGTACAGCTCAACCATCAACAACATACAGAACAGTAATGTTCGGATTCCGGTATTGACAGAAAATCAGAAATCTCGAGAAATACGACCTATGGATCGACACTAAAGTTTGTGCGGTAAAACATGCTCGGCACTCTACAAAACTACGTTTGAAGTTATGACAAAAGCCCACTGCAAGTCGCTCACTATGCTGTCAGTGAATGACCGATTGGCCTCACAGCCAGTGGCTGCTCTGGTTAAACCACGAAGAGTAATGCGGTGTTCCTCCAACAATGTTGTCGTTGTACAGTGCACAGGAGAAGGCAGCGTGTGTAAGGTAGCCCATGGACGTCTGTATAATAGCATCTATTATACAGACGTCCACGGGTAGCCTATATCTGGGAAAATATTGTCCGGACCACACACGACGAGCAGTTCAGTTCGTTTTCTCCCATCGCTCGCTCTCCTGATATAGAGGCCTCGAACCGCAAAAAAACAACAATAGCTACGCAATTTCTTTGATCTCATCATACTGGATGATTCTATAACCGAAGAGACCGATATGGTGTCCGGATAAAACGCCCCGGACAATAACTCCTCCTCGCAGAAACCCCACCGGAAACACCTTGTTTCCGGGTTAGGATTAGGGTTTGCTGGTGGTTGTTCCGGGGGTTACTGTCCGGAGCTGTGTCCGCGATTCAAGCCGTGTGCGAAGTCTCACTATTGCCTCTGCAGTTACGCAGTAGGAGAAAAGTTGACGCCGACAGGCCGTCAATTTCGCGATTTGTTTTCGTCAGCGAATAATAATCATAATGTGTGAGCGCCAGACTCGCCGAACGCAGTATAGGTCTCGGTCTGCACGCAGAGGTCACCGACATAATTATCGAGATATAAAAATCAGGTACAAAATTCACCGCATTCCATCAAACTGTATCGATAAGCAGTGCATGCAATGACTTATTATACTGACCGACAAATTCATAGGTTATCGCCATGCATATCGAGAAAGTCACGCGGCGGCACGTGTACACGGCTTCTATAATTCGACGATAATAACGACCATACACTACTAACCGCAACAGTGCTTTCTTTATCAACCACAGCATTCGGCGGTTCACTCCACGAGCGATCATATAACGCTGCGGCAGCCATTAAACTGTCGTTAATTCAATTGACGAACTTGACGCCCCCTTTCGTGGCATTGCATGGCTATTGGGCCATGACCAAGACGTGTCAGGTTTACGACCACATCTACATTTACGCAACACGTAAGCAAGTGCCCTATAGCGCTCGCTCGGTCTCCAGTCACAGTCCACGCTTGCCAACATGTACTCCACTTAACACGTCAACAAACTGGCGTGTACCGAATGCTTAAGCCAACTGCCAGCAAGCGCTGACGCGACGAGAACACACAATGAAAACTCAAAACTTGGACGCTGCATGTCCAAGTATTGGCATGCGACCTTGTCAACCGCGCACATTATGAGCATGTCATCGACAAAGCGTCCACGGATAGATTGGATCATAATGTCCAATGCTGTGCTGATATAATACGAGAGTTAGTTATGGTACGTGAAGGACTGTTAGTGCTATAGGACAGTAGAATTAGCAAAGATGACGTCTGTGCGGCCATAGAATATTTGTGCGTAGAGTGACGTTGTAACTGTCATGTTTTTTGCTTTTTTATTTTTTTTTGCTTTTCTTTTTTCTTTTCTTTTGTGTTTATACTTATTTTGTACTTCGTGTACGACGTTGATAATAATAATAATTAGACGACATATCATTATCATCATCGCATTTCGTCTTCTTATGTAGAAAGTAGCGTCGCTATAACTTTCGGACACTCGAAACATCTACCTTTTAATACATTGTCATCTTCGTTTACTGCTCCAGATCACCATGTCCTATTCTCCTTGGTGCTTCCTGTGCTCTCTGACCTTGTCTTCTTCAATTAGTACCACTGCATTTGTTCCACTGTCAACTTGTGAAGCAAACCCAGCAATTACCATTTTCTGTTGTACTCTCTTGGAAGTACATTCCATTTTCTTCACTTCGATTTGATATTTGAAACAATATGGAAAAAATGACTTTCAAGATAACGTATAACAAAGAAAAACGGCAAAATTACTTATAATATGGAAACTGGAAACTAAGCCAATTTTTACCGCGCGATGCTATGTATAAGCGCAGCCTATGCCGTCGTGCGGTGTCCGTCCGTCCGTCTGGGTGTCTGTCACGTTCGTGTATATTCTGTCGAAAGGAGTAAACATATTCTCAAACTTTTTTCACCATCTGGTAGACCCACCATTCTAGTTTTCGTACCTAACCTTATCGCAATATTCCAACGGGGATCCTCTAACAGAGGCGTCAAATGCAGGTAGGGTATGAAAAAATGGCGATCTTCAACCAATATTTCGCTTTATTTCGGAAATGATACAAGATAGAACTACAGTTACTATGGAACGCCAATAGGACCTAGTATGCGATCTATCGAATGGTGCCTTTTCCAATGACCTTGAATGATCGTAACCCGGATTTCAAGTTTATGCCATTATTTGACGCTGAATATCTCAGAAACGGTGCGAGATAGAGACACAGTTACAATGGAATAATAATAGGGGCTTACATTTAGACATGCTCTACTCAAGGGTGTCACTTCGAATGACCTTGAATGACCTTCAGTGACTTAGCGAAATATTCAACGGCACGAAGTATCGTGCGGCTTCTCTGCGAAAGCTGAGCTTCTTGTAAACGTTCGTCAGCAAAATCTTCGGCGATGAAACCCATGAATAATTACGCGTAGGCTTGAGTAGCCTATACGAGAAATTCTGATACGGACTGACATGACGAATGTGTTGGCCTACCTCGGCTCAGCTCAGTTGTGAACTGGTCTTAGACCAACAGTTGAACACAGTCAGTCACCAGTCAGGATACGTCATGGATGATGAATGTCTCACAAGATAGACCATGAAGCCATACATAACGCGATAACTGGTCCCACGTGTCCACCGGCTTCGCCCTGCAGCCGTTGTCTGTCCGACAGCTTGTATGCATTATACCAGACAGGTAATAATAATGCACATAGACGTAGGTAGGCAGGCAGGTATGACTTGGCCGGTGGTGGGCTGGACGACGATATCGACATCCAGCGAGCGAGCATTTTACTGCCAGACAGGTGAGCATTGGCCAAGAGTCGAGGTAAGCGGCTGCAGCGACAAAAATCATTGTGTAATGCGTACTGCTCTCTGCCAACCACCACAGTGCTCCGTATAGGCCTATACGTACGTCGCGACTTCAGAAACTGTTAGCACGTACGTAACAACTGCAATATCATACCATTCATTCATTCATTCATTCTTTCTTTCTTTCATTCATTAAAACTGTAAAAAAACAGTTGACAAAACGCAACTGAGGTAAATATAAATGTATACATAGTGTCAATAAAGGTCTTTAAAGAGCTGTCTTGTGACGAAGTTTCTATCATCGGTCTTGACAGTTAAACAATGATTGTGACGACGCTGTCTAAGGTGATACTGATGATTTGTGACATCAGGAAGAAGTTGTTTCAGTACATGATGTTCATTGTATAACATGTTCCTGAAGAGGTTGTCGTCATAGTCAGCAATGAGCTGCGTCAGGGTTGGGTCGCTTGCCCGGTAGAGACCAAGCCGCACACAGCGACGGACACATGCCGTCACGGACAGAGAGTGTAGGACATTCCCCCTTGGACATTTCTCCCCTCGGACATATTCCCCGCCCGGATAATTCCTCCTCCATTTTTACATGGGGTAGCACATTTCCCCCCTACCACCAACACCATGCGCCCATCTATATAAAGCGATCTACCGCAACTGAAAACTGACACTAACCCGCATTCCTGACCCTAACAGACCCATGAGGCGGGGAATTTTTAGAAAACTCGCACTAACCCAATTTCCTGACCATAACCGCTATCAATTTGTACACGTTAACGGTAGATCGCTTTATAATATATATAGATAGATAGATAGATAGGCGCATGGTGGTGGTCGTATAGGAGGAATGTCCTACACCATGTGAAAAGGGAGGGAAATTGTCCGGACGGGGAAATGTCTGAGGAACATGTCTGGGGGAATATGTCCAGGGGAAATGTCGGGATCCCGTGGCAGACAGGTAGACATTAGCATTTCACACTGTCACCACTAATGTCCCATCCGACGATCACAATCATTGATCTCATCGTCGAATTCAGCAAGCTGGTGACACGACGCTTCAGCCTGTGTAAGAATACACTCTGCTCAACATTCTGACATATGCTAAAGCTAACTCACAAGGAAAAGACAAGCGAAAATGTAAGCGATACTGGAAGCATCAAGCGGCGTTAAGACGCAGTCTATTCTCACATCTCACGAGGCAAACTCGCATAGCTTACTGTTCAACTAGGTAATAAAAAACACTGAACGACCCGACAAATGCCAGAGTACGAAACCACTGTCCGCATGCCGAGACTCGAGCTTCCCATCTGCTTACATTATTCAGCAAAACAGCTTCCGGTTCGGTACAATGGTATGCACTGCATGCGAAAACGTTTCGGTACACGGCAAAGCGGCACATCGTGCTCGCTGTCGTCGGTTGCAGACAAATCTCGCACGGCACTGCGGCCGCGGAATGCACATCTCACTGCTCAGCGACGGACTAGCACTAACCATGGACATCTACAGTAGTAGAAGGATAGTGTACTCCTACTAGATGTCCACGCACTAACGCAGCAGCTGGTTTACGTGCTAATCGTACATATACGCTCTTCTGACTATATATATACAACTTTATTCACCATCACATGATAGCAAAGAAAATACCGCAAATGAAGTAAAAACACACACAAAATAAACAAACAATAATACAAACAATAATACAAAATTAGTAATTTAACAAATTGCACATCACTGCCTAGCGGATATCGAGTGACATAATGAGTTACTGTATCCAGAGTATCTCTTAACAAATTTTTCCTGACGATGACTAATTGACTCTTCTACCTTATCAATACCAAAATATTTACAAATATACGTTTGTACGAATACAACCTAGAACTGACGTTGAAACTGATCTGTCCAGCAGAAATTGATATTTGTTTAACCCTTTAATGGGCACAGGTAATTATAGTGCCACATCGAATAATATGACGTTGGTACACGGGCCGTAGATAGATGGGCTGTTACATTTGGTACAGCGAGGAGGGGACTGGGCGGGGGTGCAGCCCGCCCAGGCCCAAATGTAACAGCCCATCCATCAACGGCCAGTGTACCCATCACCGTATTGCTGTTTAATGGTCCATTGCTCTGAGGTTTTAATATGCCCATTAAAGGGCTAATTTCTAATGAAGAAGACACAATGAGAAAATTCTCTTTGTTATGTTATGATTTAATTTATGATTGTTATGCAAATAAACTACTACTGCTACTATAATAGCATAGCAAGTTTATAGTAAAACTCTACTGGTGAGGACAGTCTCACATAACAAACTCTTGAACCTACCCACTCAGATAACGAATACAAGTGAATATATAGTTAGCAAGCATCAAGCCGGAAAACCACAAGATACCACATCTGTTGTACTCGTACATCTTTCAGATGCACAAACGTCAGCTATCTAACGGAAAGCCCAAACGTAATCCGACATCACCTGTCAAAAAAGACTTTATACTTCATATACTAATACAGTCTGTGCAACAAGAATTGACAATGTGATGACGCAGATGTTTTGGCTGTAGAAAAAACATTCACAGTGTGAACAACAATATTAATAATAGTAAATACAATGTTATATCTATTACCATCAGTCCATGTAATTTTTAATCTAAAAACTTTAAAGACATCGAAATAAAGTCAGTTTCAGACAATAACTCTGGTGACACTGGACACGGAACTCTCTTTCTTTAACCCTTCATGGTCTCATGAAAACCGCAGACCAACGGACCATTATACAGCAATACGCTGATTGGTACACTGGCCGTTGATGGGTGGGCTGTTATATTTGGTACAGTGAGGAGGGGCCTGAGCGGGCTGTGGCCTCGCCCAGTCCCCTCCTCACTGTACCAAATGTAACAGCCCACCCATGACTCATCAACGGCCAGTGTACCAAGTTCATATCATTCGATGTGGCACTATAATTGCCTCTGCACTCTAAAGGATTAATAGGCGTGATCAATGAGCAGTTCAAATGTCGTTACTGGCGTTGACATCGATCAGAACGTTGATTAATGGCAAATAAATGGAACGGTCGAAAGTACGATGCACGGCGACTGAATGACGACGCCACATGCCGCGTCGAGATCGATCGATGGCGCTGCAGTCGACACGAAGACGCATCACAACGAAGCCGCCTGGGACGCATAAACGCTGTCTATGCCGTCGTGCGGTGTCTGTCCGTCTTGCTGTCTGTCACGTTCGTGTATTGTGTCAAAACGAGTAATCATACCCTCAAACTGTTTTCACCATCGGGTAGCCACACTAGTTTTTCCACAGCAAACCATTATGGCAATATTCCGACGGGGACCCTCCTAACGGGGGCGTAGAATGCAGGGAGCGATTTTCGATCAATATCTCACTTTATCTCGGAAATGATATAAGATAGGGCCATAGCTACTATGGAACGCCAATAGGAACTTGTATGCGATCTATTGAATGGCGCCATTTTCAAGCTTGATTGACCCCTAACCCATATTTCAAGGTCACACCATTATGTGACGTTGAATATCAGAAACGGTACAAGATAGAGACACAGTTACAGTGGAATACTAATAGGGACTTCTAAAAGGTGTCACTTCGAATCACCTTGAGTGACTTATCGAAATATTCAATAGCATAGAGGATCGCGCGGCCTCTCTGCGACAGCTGAGCTTCTTGTCCGCTACTGTTTTCTACGGACAGCCTGGATTTGCATAATACAGAGATGCTTGTACGGATGGGTGTCCGACCTGTTAACACAGCAGACGCAACTGTGCTCTGCTGCGTACGCGCAGAGTCGTAGAAAATTTTTACTAAAAGATAGCGCGAACGGTCTGCATTACAAGATTCATAACACACATCGCAGAAGCAGGTATACAATTGCAATGCATGTACGTATCAAGAGAAAAACCGCGTAATACTCGCAAGTTCTCGCAACACGATAAAAACCCTCAGACTGCGTTTGTAGGCGAGGCATAAGCCTACACGTCTGCGAATGTACCATGTGTGCACGATCATCATCACATAAGTCAGAATGCAAAGGTCACATCGCTAACACGCTACTGCCAACACCCAAAAAGACTATAAAATACGTACAAATATAACGCTCCTGCTTGATCGTGTCATGAGCACGCGAGCGGCTGCGTGACGACAGACGACGTCAAGCCAGTGAACTACGAATCCGGCTCATTTTGAACACCATCTGTCGGCACATTAGGCCTTTCAGCATCGCCGTCGCTCGACACCTGGTCTTTCTACCTCTCTTCTCGTTCTGCGGTCCAACTCGACAGCAGCAGCCAGCCAGCCGACACGTTCCTAACCACGCCCCGCTTGCTCCACTCCCAGTCTCCCACTCCCACGTCCACGTCAGTTCCACTCTTATCTTCGCGCTACAGGCAGCAGAGTTACACTTCTAGGGATTTCTTTCACTCCCGGCTTTAAAAAAACGAAAACCAATTATAGGTGGTGCGGGCGATACAGCGTGCGAACCGATAGACTAGTGACACGACTTGAGCACTTGAGGGTTCCAGGAGGGGGCGGGCAGGGGCCAGGCCCCCAAATTTTTGACAATTTGACAACGAAGGGATGCTGACGTTCACGCCGTATTTCCGTACATGTATGAATGATGGGACTACGGCCCCTAAAATTTTTTCTACAGAACACCTGGTCTTTCTACCTCTCTTCTCTTTGAACACAACAGTGTCATGTACATGACGCCTACACTCTGCTGAAATGAGGTATACATCTAAAATCTACAATCAAACCCGCACACTGTTTTTCTCGTCATGTTTAACCCTTTAACGCGCACATTAAAACCGCGCAGCAACGGATCATTATACAGCAATACGCTAATTGGGTTACATTTGCTACGGCGAGGAGGGGCCTGGAGTAGACAGGCTGCCACCCCGCCCAGTCCCCTCCTCGCTGTACCAAATGTAACAGCCCACCCACCAACGGCGAGTGTACCAAATTCATATTATTTGACGTGGCACTATAATTACCTCTGCACTCTAATGGGTTATCATTGCCCAAACGGTCACTGAATCTCATCATACATCCGATTGATGAGCTGATCGGATCCGCCTTCGCGTCCGACACTTCCGAATACCATCACGCTGGCATAAATTTCTTCTATGACCGTTTGTATCACATTCAGCCACACAGTGACAGCGTGCAGTTTCACGCCCTCTGCAAACCGTAGCGCCACCTGCCGGTTGACTATCTTACTTACTGACAGCCAAATATCACAACCTTGCGATTGTGAATACAAGTCACAGCTGTATCGAAATTGACCTGTATCTTTATTTTTATAACAGAAATTTGAACACAGGTATAATTGCCATCACCGGCCTTTTTGCGTCTCGAAAGAAGACCTTGCTTGCATCGCTCAACGAAGACCACGTCCTACGCGAACGAAAATGGTTGTAGAAACCGATTCTTGATAAGCGTTGTAGATTACAGATTACATAAGTTACAATTTTTACAAAACCATTCTCTGACGTCAGATCGACTTGATGTCTGCCAGCCATGTATCTGTTTGCGTCTCATCTCCATCCGTAAAATAACCGGCGTCGGAGTTCTTTTCCCTAAATTTCAGGAGTAAGGAGTTACCGTCACTGCTGTGTGACTCGATCTCTTATTGTAAACTATAGGTAAACCCGAGAACTGAGTTTTCGTAAAACTGCTTTATGACAGCTATAAGACCGAATAGCCGCTATTTGGATCAGACATCACAAGAAGGCAGTAAATTGGAAGACTGAGCTGTAAATGGATGCGTTTAGACGGAAGCACGCTGCACCCAGCTGCGGCTGTAGCCCAGCCGGCGGGTAATAAATGAACCGATGCGATGTCGTAAAGAGCTCGCCTTCCGCAATATGATGCAGTTCGAAGCCACAAGCGCGCACGCGAACCGCAATTTCACAAACTAGCAAATTACACAAACTAGGCTCGACTTACCGTCGCTAGTTACTCCAATGGCTTTCAACTATAAATCTACGAGATCTGAACAGTGCTAGTATTACTCACTGTCCTTACGCTCGTTATGTCCAAGTTGTCAGGCAGATGAACTTTCAGCCGTCTTGCAGCATTTATGCGTCGCTGCATCCGTCTCAATTTTTATCGCCAAGACGATTCCACTGTGGATCAGCGTGTTGCCGATCTGGATGACGTCTTGTTTGCTGCTGTTTTATCGAACGATCAGCACGTTCTTCGTTGTATTTTACCTGAACGCAATACTCATTCGTAGTCTTAGGCCTAGGCGCCATGAACTTGTATTGACAACCAAGCGTGGCTCTAGAAACTTTTTTGAAAGACAATTGTTTAAAGATATGTATTGACATATTGTTCAGTTGCTTTCTGTCAACTGTTTTTCAAAGATTGAAGTGAAGTGAAGTGGCGGTGCTGAGGTTGACTGCTACAGTAAGTGGCAGTCCGGCTGCCATTTTCTAGTCGCGCACATAACACGGATCATGCAGAGTATACTGCAGCTGTCCGGAAAAGTTTGTTGGCAGGCAACGCTAGCACAGCAGTCACACTTGCCCAGTGCAGCGAGCATCACTGATTCACTGAACGTCCTACAGCAGCGCGTCAGCTACCGGCGCGCCGTCGACACTGATGAGAACAGCTGGTCGTGCTGACGATGAACGGGGCACCACGGGTGAACTCTAGACCTCTGTCTTGTCTGCTTCGAGTAAACACGTTCCTGTTAGCGTCGAGCTTGTCCTCATACTCCAGTCATGGTCATTTTGTTACTCCCAAAACAGAGTAACAGTTAAATAGCTCGTCGTCGAAAACTATTTTTTAGATAAGTTTTGCGTTTGCGTGTAAATGCTTATTAGTTAAGTTTTTCTGTTATTTTTCTTGGCTTTTTATCATCTACCATGTTATTGGTGAATAAAGATTTGCAAATAGGGCCTATAACATATATCAAGAAGGTGCAACACAATGTCACGAACTAACGGATGGTCGCGTCGAAACGCTGGACTTCCATCAGTGATAAGCGGAGAACAAGGAAACTAGTGAGCACTCAAACAGTTTAAACTCCCACAAAGCCAGAAAAATTCCTCCTGGACCACAATTACGCTGTTGGCCGACAAACACCAAAGCTTCAGTATATAATTTTAAAACATTCCTAGATCCGGATCCCGATTCCGATCAACACAAAATCTGATCGATACTTCCTTGTCCAAAGGCTTACACATTCCTAAAAATTTATAAAAAATGCATCCATAATTCTGAGTAATTCTGCTCACAGAAATAATGAATAGACAGGACAGAATTCACAGCCTTTTTTGTGGAAGTAATATCCTATAATACTTGATAAATCGATAAAATGCTGCCACTGAAGCAGGGGCACCTCCAGACGCCAAATAGTGGGGGGGCCTTGTCGCTTAAAGTATATTTATCAGTACGGAAATTTGGGTGCCTGGTCGACATTTGGGGGAGCCTGTGCCCTAAAACAGCCCCTGGGGTGGACTCAATCATCGCTGGCGGTCATTGTCGTCGCCAGCTATGGGGCACTGGGGCACGTGCCCCCACCCCTGGAGCTTGTGTATGTACACAATTTGGAAATTTCTATTTACACATATCTCCAATGGGCAATGGTAGACTGGTAGTAAACACTACACATTTTCACGTCCCAGCCACAGATGATAATAATAATAATAATAATAATAATAATAGTGAGCATCGCGACTCGTTACAATAACAGCCCGCCCAGGCCCCTCCTCGCTGTACCAAATGTAACAGCCCACCCATCAACGGCCAGTGCACCAATCACCGTATTCCTGCATAACGGTCCGTTGCTCTGCGGTTTTAATGTGCCAATTAAATGGTTAAGTTCTGTGATTTCTTCCTGATTTCGTGAAATCATGGCAACGCCACTGCTGGCGATGGGTCACTGTGTCAGAGAGTGGCAGGTGCGAGTCGAGTGTCCCGGTCATGGTCACTGCCTGTCATCAGTGTGTGTGCGTGGTGGTCACGTGGTGGGCGGAGACGACGCTGCAGCTGCTGGCCCCATCTCTGAGGTCAACTAAGGTACACCGTCCAGAGACCGCTGCAATCCCGCCCGCATTGACAACGGCCAGCAAACACAGCAGAGCTTGTGAACTTACTCACTCTCATTGAGCGTCCAGCGTCAACCAATCAGCTGCACTGGCAGCATATTCAAACGTCTACCAACACCATGACCTTACTACGCTAGTAGGCACTGAGCATGCAATGCAGGGCCTAAAAACCCTTTTTGTGTCCACGAGGACGAGTTGCTCTGAGCTGCGGACGAGTTGCTCACGGAGGAAGGACAAACGCATCCTGTGGTCCTTTCGCACAATGACCTGAACGTTACCACGGTTGCGAGCAGTGGCGGCGGGGAGAGGGAGGTGGGGATCGCCGCCCCCCCCCCAGAGTGAGAGTGGTCTCTGAATGGTTTTTTTAATAACCAGTTTTCCCGATTTGTAGTAATCTTCCTATTGCAGGGTCTCAGAAATTCTTCCCCAATTACAAATTTATCACCCCAGGACTGTTAATGTGTCTGCGCAATTCGCGCTAACCAACCAGCCGACAATGACACTCATAGGCCTACTTGTATCTCTACTCTATGTGAGGGAGATACAAATATGACGTAATCTGACGTTACGTTCTACGGGCATGATGTCTGCTGGACCTACGCCAAAGAGACTATACTGCAGTCTATTTTGAAGTTTTCACGTTCGACGACTACATGTATAATGTTGAAGTTTTACGCATTTTCTTGAATGACACAATAATCAACAAAAAATCAATATTTTCTTAGAAGTTCGTAGCTTATGCAAGCTTGCCTACATGTAGCTGGCGTATGGCCTGTTGTAGCTATATCCTTCGTCATCAAGCCATATAGCGAGTCGCCCTTACGGTCACAAAACTGGCACGCAAAGATTGGAATATAAGTTTAAAAAACACCTCAGAATGCACCAAATAACGCTATTTCAAGATAAAAAGTCCAAAAATTTTCTGGGGAAGGGGAACAGCCCCTCTCCAGACCCCATCCCCAGTGGGGAGGGGGACACCCCCTCCCCACACCCAATCCCCATCGGCGCACGTTTAAGGCTGAAGTTTTAGACTTTTATTATGCCCTGATGCAATGACAACATTAAGCGATGTCACGCTGCTGTGACGGAAAACCGCGTTCAGTGAAACTATTTACTACTACTACTACTACTACTAATAATAATAATATTTACGGTGCCCCTGCAATGTCTTTGACATGATAGTGTCACCTTAATCAGTACATTGTTAATAATAATAATAATTTACACACTGTCACAATCTTTTTATATAAAAAAATTAATTTATTACGCCAGATGGTAGCACAAAAACAAACAACAGCAGCAGCAAAGAAATGAAAAAATACACAAAGCACAGAAAATAATTAAATTTAAAACAACCACCGCTGTCCAGTGTCCACTGCCCTTCACATAAGTGGCAAACACTGAACTGAACTAAACCCAATAATTTCGTACGGTCTTCAGGTTGTATAGACAGCAGTGTTAATTGCCTCGGCCACAGGCAGGCAAAAAAGAGTAATTCTAACGAATCAGAATGTGTAGAAGAAGAACGGAGGGAGGAGAGAATATTTCAAATATATGTAAAATAAGGATTTGCAATGCTTTTAACGTACTATAACTACCGTCAAAAATTGTACTTAGTTTATTACTTATTACAAAATGTAATAAATAAAATCTAGCTAGGCGGAAGCATGTCATTTATCATTTACTCATGTTTGCTCTTACCACACTGATTTGCGTTCATTGTATTAGTTCAGATTATGGCTATTTACTTATTTTTCTGACATGTCACGTGATTGTCATGTTTTGTTGACGTTTGGTGGTTGATGTCATTGATGTGTGTTTACGTAAAAAAAACTAGCGCGCTTTTGATTTTGGATTCACGTAGTATTGTGAAAAATAAGTTGAGTGAATTAAATTTAGTGTTTATCTGTGCACTCATTGTCCCCTGGCTAGGGCTGCCGAATGGCTGAGGCTGAGGCCGGAGGGGCCTACAACCGGCGTGCCAGACCGATGACCGCTGAGGTCACCGGTCCGCGGCACCGGTACCCCTTTGCAGTACCACATTGGACACTGGTACCATTGGTACCAGTGCGATCGTTACCACCACAACCAATGTGGGACTTTGCACTGGTTGTAGGCCCCTCCGGTCTCAGCCATTCGGCAGCCCTAGCCAGGGGACAATGAGTGCACAGATAAACACTAAATTTAATTCAGTCAACTTATTTTTCACAATACTACGTGAATCCAAAATCAAAAGCACGCTAGTTTTTTTTTACGTAAACACACATCAACCACATC
>Ga0209149_1000426_pt1 | contig 17736 bp, 9 predicted proteins | sample WorMetTyACAVOLI2_FD_187423 | JGI IMG/M metagenome (GOLD analysis project Ga0209149, IMG submission 187423) | Marine gutless worms symbiont microbial communities from Max Planck institute for Marine Microbiology, Germany - Olavius algarvensis... ... | reverse complement strand
TCGCCGGTCCGTGCATCAACCGCTCGTTCATCTTCCGACGGCAGTGTTATTTCACTCCCGAAAATAATTTTCCGCTCAATTACTGCGGTTAGGCAGTTTAAATTGTACAGAAACGATATTATTCAGAATGTTACGACAGTTGCACAGTGGGTGCAGTGGTCCGGTTGGTAGAGTATCGGGCGCGTAACCGAGAGGTTGCCGGTTCGACTCACACCCGGTCCACTGCAAGCAACCTTGAGCAAGTTGCTAACATACTGTGTGCTCAGGCCAAATCAGCCTCCTACCCTCAGCGGGACGGAAATGAGTAGTAGCTACGGCTACGGGGTGAAGGCCTAGTGTGGCTGATTGGGGTGATGGTGTGTCTGCTAGCTGCACCGTGGGTCCAATTGTCCGTCAGCGCGGGCAATGGATGGCCACATAATGCGCTGCGGCACCACTGGCTCATGCCAATCAGCTGCTACTTCTGACATTGTAAAGCGCTGCTGCATGGTCACGAGTCTGACTCATGTAAGTGGCGCTATAGCAAGTGTCCAGACCTTTACCTTTACCTTTACCTTTCGTTGTCAGTGGGTTAGGTTGGGGTCAGAATTATGATTGGGGTTAAAGTTAAAGTTAGGGTTAAGATTAGGATTTTATTTTGACGGGGTTTGTATTGACCGGCCAAAATGATAAAATATTAAATATTTCTGACGATGCTTATTGTACAGTAATAATCTTCTGCTATCAATAGTCGAAACTTTTTGTTTAAAATACTTGATAATTTAGTGCTAAATATTTTAGTTATCTGGTTCTAATTTTTGAAATGTACTCTTTATTTCAAAATTATTTTTAATTTGTAACTTCAGATAAGATAAGATAAGATATATAAGATAACTTATTTCAAATGCAACCGCATGGGTTGAAATGATACAACGCATTACAAATTTAAACAACAACACAAGCAATACAAATCAAATCAATGTAACAATCAAATGTTCTAATATAAAACAAACCTGAACATGAAGATTATGCAACAGAAGTATAATTTCTTGAAAATACAATACAGTACAAAATCTTTTCCACAAGGTGAAGTTTTGGCCAGTGGAATTTGATATCGATGTGTAGGCCGCAGAACCATCTGACTGTGAGACACTTTAACAGGAGGTAACAACTAACAGATAACGTAAGGGGTGTTTTGGATCTTTCATTTGTCTAACAAAATTCAGCAATTTTACTTTTAGTTTTACTTATCGTGAATGAAAACATCACCGTCCGCCGCTATTTCTGTGTCGTGGCACTTGACCGCCTATCGCTGCGGCAGCTTTCAAGTGGCGCTGTCCATTTCCGCGTCGTCAAGCTTGCCCGGTCATCACAACATCCTCGTCGTCTGTCATTGTTGCAGCTTTAATCGTCGTACGAGCTGAAATTGTTTCAGAGATTTTTGTCTAAAATTGCACACATTTGCGGCGATGTGGGCGGGCCCCGAGGGCTGATTCATTGGCTGCGGAAGTCATTATCGATACGACATATGCACAGCTTTCAAAGTAATAGAAGATTAGATCAGCTTTTCCTATCGAGTTCAAATGAACACAAGATTTTTTGATTCTCTCCAGGCAAAGTCGATGAACAACTAAACAGCAATAACTTTTTCACCGGAAATTCTTCAAGGTATTTATCAATATTTTCGGGCAGGTTGGACGTAACGCCTCGGAGGAAGTCTTGTTTGCGTTAATCAAAACCAAATGTTGCCAATTTTATTTTATGGCGTCGAAGCATGTCCAACGAATTCGTCTGTTAGACAATCATTTGAGTTTACTATGAATAAAATACTCTTTAAAGTTTTCGGTGCCATGTCCAAAGACTCCTACAGTTATATCTACGAGTGTTTTGGTATTGATACTGCGGACCAGTTTATTCGTAAAAGTCAGGACAAGTTCATTAATAAATTATCTGCATCAGATAATCTATTATGTCGTGTGATATATGGCAGGCAGTGACTGACGTGAATTTCGAATTGACTTTTCTTTTCCTTAGTATATTATGTTCGTTTAGTATGTTTGCTTATTTTGTTGTATTTGTTGTATCTTCTGATACCACATGTTTGGTGAAATAAAATTGTATATATATAAAGGTATTAGCCAAACATAAATTTCTAATGAAGAGTTATCAAAAGATAACTCTGCAAACGAACTGTCAATCAATTTGGCGTTGTTGCTTTGACAGGGTACAATCATTGCTATGTGTAATTTTTTTGTTTTATTTATTTGCTTGTTGTTTTCCACCATGTTTACTTTATGGTGAATAACGTTGTAAGCGTGGTTTCCCATTGTCTGAGAAAACATAAAAAATGGTATAGAATGGCCAGTTGAACTAGTAATCGTGGCACAAACAACATCATTACGCGGTCCAATACGTAAACATGAACATTTGCTAAAGTTAACTGACATGTCTAGCCATGCAAGTTCTACTTCACAATTTTGTGTAAAAGGTGTTGCAAACGAGTTACAGATGGCGTGTCATCAGCATAAAGTAGGCTAAGCCTATTGTTTGTCAGATTTGTGGTCATGTCCAAATACTTCTACGGCTAGATTTGTAAACATTTTGACGGTAAGACGGTGAAAGAATTAATTCCTATTCGCCGGGGAAAATCTAATAACAGATAAGCTTACTGTACGTAACTTCATGTGTTGTGTGATATACGCTGCACGATGACCAACTTTACCTGCGCAGCCTGCTGCGTCGGAAGCATTATGTTTTTGCCTGTCCGTCCCGTCTTCCGTACCGTGTCAAATATATATTTTTTCGCTTCGCAAGAATACTGAACGGATTGCGATGAAATTCGGTGGATGTAATCATAACCATGAATGAACAGATTAAGCGGCTACATTTCGGGCGAAATTGGAACAGGAACAACAGAGTAGGATAGATCCGTGAAAGAAAATTAAATTGAACAGGGCCGGTTAAATACGAACGGTAGAATTTTTCCTAACGAAGAAATTTTTCCTGCGTTAGCAACTAATTTAGCCACTTTCTACGTCTGCTACGTAGCACGTCACGTGACCGAAATGCAATGTTGCGTTTTACTCGCCACCGTTAAACTAATGTTTTTTTTTACATCCGGTACGTTATTCAAGTGGCTAGATTTTAACATACTACGCACAAATGTTGAAATTTTTAAATACAAAAAAAATATTTTTAAAAAATCTTTCGTTTATCTTTGCTAGCTAAATGGGCGTGGTCAAAAGAATTAGCAAAAAAATTTTGAGCTAGGCCAGGAATTATTTGGTTAAAATGTTTTTGCTAGGCTAGGAAAAATTACTACGCTGGAAACATGCGTATTTAACCCGCCCCAGGTACTAATGCCGAGCAAATAAATTCACAAATAAATTCACAAATTCCACTACACGGACGACGGCAGATGCGATCGCGGACACAATTTCACGTTAACTTAAAAATTTCACTTAAAAATTTCATATAAATATATTGAGAATTTTACAGCAATTTTTTTTCATTCACAGGACTATTATACCATATCTTTCTGCTTGCCATGGCAACGCCAGTACGGAAAACATATTTACAGCGGATGTCGAACAAATGCACCGGCAGAGGCATCGTATGATCGCGTGCGATTTTTAGCTCTCTAGTTTTTGTTTATTTGATTTGTGTACAATTAAATTATTTTTTTCTACGCTACCACATGATGGTGAAATAAAATAATTACGGACAAACCCTCCCGGACAATACTCACCCGGTCAGGAATCTCCGGAAACACCACCTAACCCTATAAACTCTAATCAGAGGGGTTTCTTTCCGAGGGTTATATGGTCCGGGAAGGTTTGTCCGGACACCGAAATGAAGTTAAACTAGAAAAGCTACTCGACCGAAGGGGGTCGAGAACGATGCCTCCGCCAGGCTTCCAAATCCGTCTTCTGCTTCGTGTGACCTTGAACTTTAACCTCCTGACCCACAAACTTATCGTTTCATACCCTTGCCGTATACTACTTTGTGTGCTAATTTGCATTAAAATCGGTTCACTCGTTTTCGCAATATCGTGTTCAAAAGTCCGGCAACGGACGGACTGACGGACGGACGAACGAACGGACGGACAGATAGAAAACGTTGTGCCTTCTGTCAGTGCGGCCTATCGGACGCACAAAACGTTGCTTGCCATTTGTGACCGTGAAATTGGAATAAGCAGAAGTTCGTGTCGGTGTCTGCATGAGAGCTCCGTGTCTTTGAGATAACCCCTTTGGAGATATTCCCCCTACGATTATTTCTGCACTAGAGAAAATTTGAACATTGACATTAACCCGTACTCCTGACCCTAACCGACCCACGAGGCTGGGGATTTTTTGAAAACTGGCACTATCCCGTATTTGTCGCACTATCCGACTAGGGGGTAATTTCCGGGGGAGGGCGAATGTCTCTGATCCGCGGATCGACAGCAGTTGTAACGTAAAATAGTCTTTGTTGTGTTTTACGTCGACCATATGGATCCCAGTGACAGGTCGAGTAGAGGTCTTGTTGTGGCGGCAAACCAGCGCACCTGTGCGTCGCCGTCTCGCTTTACATCGTGAAATATGATCGACGACCAGATCGTAATACGATGCACGCGCGGTGCATGTCGAGTTATAAATGTCGTCGTCGCTACTCGATCGCTCCTCGTTCGTCTTGATCTCCTCATTATAGGCGGCGCTTCACTTACTTGGTACTTTACAGGACTCGTAGTCGTATACACACTGTGTCCAGAACAAAAAAAAACATCCACTTTTGTTTTCTTGCTTAATTCTTGCATTCAAATCGGTTACTTTTTCTAAGACAGTAACGATCTTTTTTGCAAGAAAACAAAAGTGGCTGTTTTTACTGAATACTTTGTATAAATATTCTTTCGTTTTACGTAATTATTTTGTTCGATGAGGCGTATTAATCTCGTTGTAAGTTGTTATTTATTCTATGTTACTTCAGATGTCGTTTGTCCGTCTTACGATTTAACGCCTACTTGACTTGACTTGACTTGATTCGTTGTTTCGTCCGTGGCAGCCGTAGCATTTTCACATTTCATACGCCGATGTATATAGACAATCGTCGTGCGTTATTGGCGTACCTCCGCCAACGCTGACGTTATGCGATCACGTTGGTTTGTCTGTCATTCTTTCTGTGTTCAGGACTACTGCAAACGTAATCAGCCAATCTAAATAAAACTTGGTGTTACGATCGGCCCATCACCAATCGGAAGAACTGATTAACTTTTGGTGGTGAGCCGGTCCCGGATACGGATTCCGGATGATCACTTTTCCACTCTCCTCGCCATTGCGGAATGCGGGATTTTAGGAGATTCATCATCATACAGCCACCGGCCGAGTTTCATGACACTCGGCGAAATGACTGACGTCGACAAGATAACGAATCCACAACATTTTGGCAGCGATCCGGTAGACATCCGGATTCGAATCCGGATTAATCCGGAAATATGAATTCGAATCCCGGATCACTTTTGGTTGAGGTTAGACGCCTTGGCGAAGGTTTGCGCTCTCTGAGCACAGTCTATAGTGTTAATTGATGGCGTGAATTTTTGCCGCGCGATGCTACGCAAGCGCGGCCTATGCCGTCATGTGGTGTCTGTGTGTGCCTGTCCGTCTGTCACGTTCGTGGATTCTGTGAAAACGAGTATTCGTATCTTCAAACTTTTTTCGCCATCGCTAGCCAAACCGTTCTAGTTTTTGCACGCCAAACGGCATGGCAATATTCCGACGGGGACCCCAAACGGGGGCGTCAAATGCAGGTGGGTCGGCACAAATCGCGATTGTCGGCCAATATCTGGCTATCGATCGATGATTGCTGGAGCTAGTGCTATCAACTGACGGTCGTCCGTCCAGTGGTGTATCACAGTCACGGTGCAAGTCTCCTTACGGCACAGAAAGCCACGCACCAGTGAATACGCCGAAGAGACGAGAGAGAACGTAACTTAATTTACGCAGCGGTAAATCTGAAGCGAGAGTAACTAATAATAGAAGATTGCGCTCGACGTCTTGTACTACTGGCAGACACGAAGCATTGCGCGGCCTCTCTACGACAGCAGGGCTATTTGTTTCTTCAGCAGTCACTTCGCTATATTAACAGTAACAGGCCTACCAAGGCTACATCTATCTATCTATCTATAGTGCTCAATCTATCCACATGCAGTCGCTGACAGCGGATAAACGAAATTTTACAGTATACGTATATTTCTTAGTGAAAAGAACAAGATATCGCTCATCAATCATTGAAAGCCTTCATTTATTCGCATTAACAGCAAATTAACATTTCACAAATACGCGGATACGGCCCGTCAGATCGCCTTCCAATCGCTACGAATACACTTTGGTTCCGATATGTTAATCACTTTTTCAGGGGCGGTTATAGACGAAAGTTCTGAGGCGGCCTTTCCCCTGTCGTTCACGTTTATTAATAGGGGAATATGGTCTCAAAAATTTGGAGGCCTGATCAACGTTTCGTGGGGCAAATGGGTCAGTGCCGCGGCGCTCCACCTTAGAGCACGCTCTTACCTTAGGTTCCATGAGTTTACCCCCTCGAAATATTCTCCCCAGAAATTACTCCCAGAGAAAATCCCCCCCGGAGATAACCCCCGCAGAGTGTATAGCAACATTGTTAAAACGAAAGTTTGAAAACTGGTCGAACACGGACTCCGGATCACGTTTCCACTTTCCTTACCATTGCCCAATAGGAGATTTTAGATTTATGAGCATTTCTCACATAGTCATCGGCCGATTATCACGACACTCGGCGAAATGACTGACGACGACAACGTAATGAATCCAATACATATAGGGATCGATCTGGCAAACATCCGAATCTGAATCCGGATTAATCTGGAAATATGGATTCGAATCCGAAAGCAGGTCAGGAGTACCGGATACCCGTCCTCTGACTATATCCGACCCACGAGGCCGGGTCCTGAGCCTAACGGACCCACTGGGGTCACCTCCGAGGGATTTTCTGTAGAAGGTACATGTAATCTCCGAGAAAGTCTTCAAGGGATTATCTCCGGTTGCCGTTACCTTACGTTCTCACGGAATCAGGTTGGATTTATGGTCTTGGTTAGGGATTTCGTTCTGACGGGATTTCATTATCAAACTCGCAGAGCGGGTGAATTAACAAGCACGAACTGGCGGCTCTGCGTCTAGACCATGGCGCTGATTATACCAGACGACACGCACGGTCCTGCGAAATGCTGATACGGCGACGACGCTCCCCACGGCGTCACGTGACTCGCCTGACCCATCACGACTGCGCAACCGGAAGTGGCGTACCGTGCGATGGAATTCGGCGACGGGTGTGGCGGGAAATGTCTTGCCATAGCAGCTTCGTCGCCGACGTAGTATCGACTGGGATAATACGGCCTCTGTTCCGCCGACAATCCACTTCCGGTTGGAGCGATCAGTCCGCACGATAGACTTCCGGTTCCTAGGTATGACGCCATAGCCCTTTTGTCGAGGGGCGACGCAGCGGGAGGCAGATTAAACAGCATCTGTGCCGGCGACCGATCACAACTGTATTTCACCGACGATATGGCCGCCATACTGGTTCCGTTTAAAGTTGACCGCGCCCGCCTGCGCCGCCGGCTCTTAATCGATAACTTCCGGTTTCGAGATTGAATACCTTCCTTCTTCATCGTGATTGGTCGGCTCACCTACAAGCAACAGACATTTCATGTTAATAGTAAATGTTAATTAATACAAATAATACTCCGTTTGCGACAAAACTGCGGGGTATAGGACATAGGCTGCTTGCTATAACGTGTCAGCTGCAACGACAGAATTATCAAAAAACTGGATTGTGCGCAGACAGCGGAAACCTCCGCCAAGGCGTTTAACTTCAACCAAAACTGATTCCGGATTCAAATCCATATTTCCAGATTAATCCGGATGCGGATCGCTCCCAGGATGTACTGGATTCACTACGTTGTCGTCGTCAGTCATTTCGCCGAGTGTCGTGAAAATCGGCCGGCGACTGAATGAGAAATGCTAATAAATCTCCTAAAATGTCCCATTCCGCAATGGTGAGGAAAGTGGAAAAGTGATCTCGAGTCCGTATCCGGGACCGGATCACCACCATAGTGGTAGCAAATATAGTCCCAACAAATGCACCAAACGATCTCGACCGTCATTTGCCAGATCTTAACGCGATTTTCAGCGTGTCGTAGAGGCCGAAATGATACAGCTATCTTTTTTCCATAAGTAAATTCCTTTTGACCCCACCTTGCATTTTGTGAAGCTGGATCCCAAGCGAAAGTGATTTTTAAAATCTTCGTCTCACTTCCAAAGCTCAAGTTTTTTTTTATTGTAGCCCATTTGCCATTTTCCTGGAAGATTTAGTGAAGATCGGCTACGCGATGTTGGAGATATCGCGAGAAAATAAAAGAAAAAATAAATAAAATATACACATTGGCATAACATAAGTCGAGCGCACTTAGCTACGCTAGAGGGCGCTGGACTAGTAAGTAAGTAAAGCGGAATGTCGTGGGCGTACATTATGTAGTTTGTAGTAGAGACCACACGCGTTGCAGACCGCGTCGCCGTTCTTGTTGCGTCGCCACAAAGTCGTCGTTGTCGTCGCGCAGTTGACACAGCTCACGCCGGTGTTTCGTGTCACCGACTACAATCACCATCTTAAATAATAACAAGAGGTCAAAGTAATTTGACAAAAAGCGCCTCACGGGGGGCCCATTCCCCGGTTAGGGGTCACCCCAGGGGGTCGAAAGTTGTACCATTGAATTCCTGGGGTAGGGTTTGCTATTAGTGTTCCATAGTAACTATAGGCCTAGGATGCACCGTTTGGCCACAGTGCACGCGCGTGACAACCAACGACCAACGACCAACCAACCAACGACGTCACGACACAGCCTATCTCAATAAGCGCCTCTTTTACTAACGTAAAGTGAGGCGTTTAATAATACTAGTAGTAGTAGTACTACCTGAAAATGTTTATGCTGCTGTCATCACGGCTTAGTCATCTGATGAATGTTGAAGGGTGCGCAGAAGGGGATCCAGACATTCACCCTCGACATATTCCCCCCGGACATATTAAACTCCAGACATTCCCCCTCCCGGACAGTTTCCCTATGTCATTAATGTGCGACTGCTGTGTCTTTATTAGTAAAAGCATTAAAATGTGCAAGTTTCGGTAACCGGAGATAACCCCTCTGGAAACAACTCCCCCCGGAGATAACACCCCCTACCGAAAATACCCCCGGAGGTAAACCCCCGACCCTCGTTACCACTTAGTCTTAGGGTCAGGAATATGGGTTAGCGTCAGTTTTCAGATATTTCCCGCCCCGTGGGTCAGTTAGGGTTAGGGTCAGGACCCCACGTCGTGGGTCGGTTAGGGTCAGGAATGCGGGTTAATGCCATTTTTCAGATAATTCCCCGCCCAGTGGGTCGGTTAGGGTTAGGGTTAGGGTTAGGGTCAGAACCAAACGTCGTGGGTCGCTTAGGGTCAGGACCCAAGTCGGGCGGGGGGTTATCTCCGGGGGTATTTTCGCTAGCAGGGGAGTTGTCTCCGGGGGGCTTATCTCCTAGAATCGCAAGTTTTCCAAAAATTCCCCGCCGGGGCGAGATAAAAACTGTCCCGATGATGACATGATGAGCGGAGTTGAAAAACGTCGATATATATTCGTCAGGTGACGATAACAAGTTTTCAGTGATCACAGCGTGATCGGCGACCACCCCACGTCGTCGAGATGAGATTGTCGGCCGTCAACCAAGACGCAAAAAGTCACGTCGACCGACAGCGCGTCGCGCCGTGTCGCGTCGGAGCATTGACCGGCGCGCCAGCGTGACGCCGCCGCCGCCGCCGCCGACACACGACCACCACGACACGCCGCACAACGCTGCTATAGTTCACGACATAGAGACATATCGGTACTCCGCCGCTCTACAGTCGGCGCCGAACGAAGACGTGGGATAATTTTGTCACGCCAGCTTAAGCTGGAGTCACACCGACGATAAACTACACGACGAGGTCGTACGACGGCGCGACGAGTTTCTTGCGATTTTTGTTTTACTTCCTTGTTGTAGCTTCGTCCTCGTAGATGAATCGTACGAGTCTCGTATCATTGACTCCACGCGGACAAGACCCTCAGGTCACAACCTCCTTCTTTGCTGGCGTACATGGGTCGGTTAGGGTCAGGACCCTGATTTGTGGGTCGCATAGGATCAGGAGTACGGGTTAGTATAAATGTATACCCCTATTATTGTGCAGTTTAGAATCTCTGCCTCTAACTAGGTCTGACGAGAGATAACTGGACTTTACCTGCAACCGTTTTATGATGAAATTGTTTGGAACCACTGATATGAACGTTATTAAAGACTGTCAGGCGTACTTTGGTACACAACCTCCGAGTGAAATATTAACCAAACGTCGCTGTAAATTTCTTGAACTGTATCGTAATTCGTTCAACTGCTTGTGCCGTTATTGCTGCGTTTAGCTATTGTATGTTATGATTAATGTTTGCTTTGTCACTACCTAGTTTTTTGCACTATATTTTATATTTTATTTTTCCTACCGTTTACTGTGAATGAAGTTACGTTATGTTAGTACCAGTTTTCAAAAAATAAATTCCTTGTCATATGGCAGCAAAAGAGGGCGATTGTCTGAAGGTGTTTGGCCTTCTACCGCTTGTGTCACAGTCGTGTTGTACCTGACCACAAATCCTAGACTAATCTAGCTCCTATCTTAAGTCCAATGCACAGAGGAAAGTTCAACTCAATTCTAACCAACTGCTATAGCTGAGTTCAGTTTTACCTAGTAATTTACCTAATGTGGCCATAGGGAACGTACCACTAGAACGAAAGCCGATTTCGATTTAATGCGACGACTTAGGGGTAAGGTTAAGGTTAGGGTTAGGGTTGGGGTTTCGTTCTAGTGGAATTTCGTTCTAGCAGTCCTAAGTCTAGCCATACCAGGGCTCTGAATGCAGGCATCCAGAGTCGCATCGTACTTGTAACCTCCGCTTTAGTGACGGGTGTGAGTTGCCTCCGGGATAACTAAACATTTACCCCATCACTGCACTCAGACCTGCCACTGTAGCTTTGAAATTAACGCTGCTGTTTTAAAATGCTAAATTTCGCGTTGCATATACACGCGCCTTTCTTCAGCGCTACTCTAGATTATACACTGTGTTCAGAAAAAAACATCCACTCTCGTTTTCTTGCATAACTATTAGAAGAAGTAACGAATTGGAATGAAAATTTCAGACAAAATAGCTAGTGAAATACTGATTCTAACAGCATAAAAATAATTTGTATTCTTCTTAAATATTCTTTGCTAGTAGCGATGTAAACTGGATATCAGAAAATGTGTCGTTACAGCAATGAGATTTGTCATCGACGATAAACATCTCATTAAATGGATGTGAGTGAACAAAATTGCATAGAAAAACGCATGCTCAAGATGCTTTTGACCGAAGATGAAGTCTTGATGGGGTAAAGACACTGATCAAAATATCAGTGCGAGATCTCTAACTTTGTGATCCTTGCAGTGGGGTGGGCATTGTGTGGTCGAGTCGACCACAACCCGAACAAACGAGTCGGCGATGCCACTGCTGTCACTTTTTTCGTTAAATGTTTTAACCCATTAAAACTCTATCCTCACATCTGCAGAAAGTGGTTTGCTTCGTACTTTTTATTTATTCACGAGCATTTAATAATAATTTGGTATCCAACCGTAAATCTTATTGCTGTAACGACACTTTTACTGACGTCCGGTTTTCATCGCTGCTAGTAAAGAATATTTAAGAAAAATACAAATTATTTTAATATTGTTAGAATCAGCAAATTGTTAGCTATTTTGTCTAAAATTTTCATTCAAATCGTTTACTTGTTCTGAGAGTTATGCACGAAAACAAAAGTGGATGTTTTTTGTGAACACAGTGTATATGTCACCATTTTATGCGCACGTCTGCGGCGATCGACGTCAATATTCTCCGTTACAAGTACCGATTCGTCACGATCGAGAGGTGCACGGTCGGTGCCAGTACGTGCCGACCCTACCTACGGCGACGATGGGCGTGATGTCGCCGCCGCCGGGTCTCCATGGCGCCACAGCGCCGTTCGCCGTTCGTTGCTGTCATTTCGCTTGTAGGTTTTACTAATAGTGACACGTCACGTCGCCGTCTCAGTCTGCTACGTACCTCGCCGGTGTACATCACGGTAACAGGTCAACCCCCGGACAAAAACCCCGTCGATCGTAACCCCCTTTCTGCACTGACCATAAGCGACACGCAGAGGCAAAGAATGAGAGGTTATGACTTGGGGAGTTTTGCCCGGGAACGGGGTTGGTCGTACATCACCGCATTTCGGCAGCGCCCACTTCGCTTCACCCTGCACTTACGGTGCCTCGTGGCTATCTGTCTGTCTCCGGGCGATTTTTACTCTTTTCGTCCTATTTTCCCGTCACTTCGTCGTAATGATAAGCCTAACCCTAACCCTAACCAGCTTTCCCTGCTGAAGTCCATCTACAGTACTTTTTACGTTATTTATCACCTCCTTCCACTTCTCATGTTCTCATTTGTGAGGCACAAATGTAGCTAGGGGGCGCAATAAACCGTTATTTGGCTGAAATATCACACGAAAATTTAGTGTCTTCAATTACGAAACCAAGGAATTTTCAATCACGGTTATTTTAAAACGAATTTAGTTGTAACAAGCTATTTGGTTCTGTTCGTTACTTTTAATTTTTTTTGTGACCAACGCGGATCTGGGTTCTAGGAGATAATCCCCCCCTGAGATTACCCAACAGAAAAAATACGCCCGGCGGTAACCGCCTGCGGGGGAACGTTCAGCTGGAATGAAATCCTACTGGAACGAAAGCCGATTTCGATCTAATCCGACGAATGAGGGTTAGGGTTAGTAGGGTTAGGATATCCACTGCATTGTCTCTACGGTTTCTCATACTTTTTAGTATTATGTACACTATGTCTCAAAAAGGAAGCTAGTTCACGTTTGATAATAAATTTGGCAAATGTGGACTGATTTTCAAAATTCTTTGACTAATTTATTCACACGAAAATTCTCCATGTGTATACGACGCCGATTTCCGCCTCATCTGAAACATGTTGCTATAGGCCATGAAATTAGAAAATCCAAAAATGTTACCGAATTTTCACATTAAAGGTGACAATTATATGTTTAGCAAAAATTTAATGTGAGATCTTACGTAACCAACCTGCCACAAAAATATCATACTAATAATTTTAATTAAATACGTGTACGTCATAGTTACAAAGTGTAGTCTAGAACGAAGACAGCGCGAAGATAATGTAATCATGGTGAAAAAAAATCACCATGATGCAACAACGCTTAACTGATCAACGTTCAACTGTTGATTCGATAAGTCGTCTGACGAACTTTAAAAGGGGTGACTGAAAATGCACGACTGGATAATGACCGACCAATTCGGGAAGTTGTACTGTGCTTTTAATTGCATAGCTATTACGGTCACGCCTCGATTCTAAAATTTAATGGACTATTGCGGTTATCAATCATTTACTTACTTACTTACTTACTTACTTACTTATACTAGCCTATGGGGACATCACCATTTGTAAAAGTGTAGTGATATTTTAATGAACTTTTCTCACATTTATGTAAATACAACTAAAAATTAAGCACATAGCACGTGTCATGGTGTCAATAAGTGTCAGTAAGCAATGCGTCACGGACAGTTAGCCTATTATACCGTAATACAAAAAGTCATCAGCTTCTTCGATAATATTGGCCTATAAACAGATTTTTTTATGAAATTATTTAAGACTTCCAACATGGAGATTGTGAATTATTGCCAAACTCTCTTTGGATGTGAGTTGCCAAGTACCTTGTTGAAACGGCGATTTCAGAAATTTATTTCTGCGTTGTAACGTTGTGTTTAACGTGTTTTTATGCTTGATGTTTTAGTTAAGTTATTATTGTCTTAGTTAAGTTCTCATTTCCTTGCTACCATGATTTATGGTGAATAAAGATGAATATAAACTAGTACGGATGCCCACCACAAACTAGTGCGACGCCAGCGCGTGGCGCAATTTGACAGACTTCACAGATGCTAAGAGATAACTCCCCCCCCCTGGAGACAACACACCCTCGGAGACAACCCCCTACCGAAAATACCCCCGGAGATAACCCCCCGTCCCGACTCGGGGTCCTAACCCTAACCGACCCGCATGGGATTCTGACCCTAATCCTAACCAACCCTAACCCACCCATGGGGCGGCAAATTATCTGGAAACTGACACTAACCCATATTCCTGACCCTAAGACTAACCAGTACACGAGGGTCGGGGGGTTATCTCCGGGGAGGGGGAGTTGTCTCCAGGGTGGGTTATCTCCAGTTACCGACTTCACAACAGTTATGCGACTGTTGCGACGTGACGCGTCGTCGTCAGCTACTGCTGCTGCCCCGGCTCACCTGTCGATAAAACTGACTACGACATGCGTACAAGAATCCGCGTCTTTTTGGAATTATCTGATACGTAACCTCCGTGGTTCATATAATGTTATGGCCAACGGTTAGCCGCTTAACGGCGTCACTGACGCCGACGTACTATACTGGTTGCAGCTATACTTGCTTTATGTACAGTACGTGCTATACACACCGTCTTCATTTGGCTGTGTACTCTTCTACTCGGCGTTACTTTCGATTCTTGAAATTTGAAATCGACTCTAAGCCTACATTGTTCCATTATTAACGGTTTGGTCTGTCATTTTCCACCGCTGCGATATAGTCCATCAATTTGCAGTCCTGCATTTTTCACCCCTGCAATTTGGCCCGTCATTTTCCAGTCCTGCATTTAGAAATGCTAGTTCATCGATGTCAGCAGTCTTAAGACAGTCCGTCTACTGCTAAATGTTAAATCAAGTGTTCAAAGTGTCCTCAGGAACACGTCAGCAGTTTCTTGTGGATGCTGTCAAAATCAGTAGCATTTTTGGATTGTCGAATTTCACACGGGAGTGTCGCAAAATAGTGCAGTAACGTACAAAAAACTTCGTCGTGCGTACATACAGAATTTGTTTACGAAAAGAATGTAAAGAATTTCGAAAATCGGTCCAAATTTTCCAGAGTTATTATTCAAACATCAAGTGGCTTCGTTTTTTTGAGAAACAGTTTACATTAAATTTTCCATATTTTTGAAGTTTTTCTCTGTTAACTTTCATTTTGTTTCATGGCTTTCATGCGCTTTTTTACTGACTGACTGACTTACTTACTTACTTACTGAGCGTTCGTTCAGTGCGTAACGTGTCCTATTGTTTCACGTTAGTGTTGACAAGCTGGTTACGACTCTAGTTGATGCCTAGAGCAATGAGTCGGTCGTCCTATGACAGGGTACCCGATGCCCAAATGCTGTCTGGATGTTACAGCGCTGGTGATTACGTCAACAGGTGCGTTGATGCATTAGCGCCTCGCCACACACACAGCCACGGTCCCAATACAGGTATAGCTTGAACGGTGTTGCCTCGAGGTAACACACGTCATCGCTAATTATAGACGCCGTGACGCTACATCAGATACGAGACTGACTGCGTCGATACGTTCCGCAGCAATGCCATCCAGCTACGCTGTCACCTGCCCAGGTGCGTTTTAGGTGATAACGTTATCGCGGTAACATCAAACGTGTCGTCCACGCATCTTACGGATGCTGGCAGACGCAACAAAGCAAGCACGCAGCTGACTGGTCATTGAAATACAGTTATAATATCGTTTAAACTTTATGAAATGCTATAATTTGTTGCTGGCGACACAGAGCTGGTTTGATTTTGTTCTGAATTCGCCAAATCAAATCAGATGTCTGTCGCCTGCAAAAATTCATAATATTTCATAAAGTTTAAACGATATCGATAGCATCCAGGACAAAATGTCCGTGGAGATAATTCTATAGACAAAACGCCTCCCCCTAGTAGGACAAGATGCCCCCAACAGCAGTCAGCAGCTAAAAATAACAAGTCTTTTCGACCCTGACCTTTGACCGTTTGATCTTGAAACTGCAGAGCAAGGGACCGTTATGCAGCAATACCGTGATTGGTACATTTGCCGTTGATGGGTGGGCTGTTACATTCGGTACAGCGAGGAGGGGCCTGGGCGGGGCCGCAGTCCGCCCAAGAGGCCTCTCATCGCTGTACCAAATGTAACAGCCCACCCATCAACGGCCAGTGCACCAACTTCATATTATTCGACGTGGCACTATAATTAGGCCTACCTGTGCCCGTTAAAGGGTTAACAGCCAGGCTTAATATCATCGCTTCATTCCGCTCGGTATTTCACCGGAAAACTGTTACGATTTAATTTTATTAATGTCACGTTACTCTGAAAAACTGAGATGACTGAAAATACTACGTCAACTGACCGGTTTTCTCTTGGGTTTGACGAGCGGTCGACTGTGTCCGTTCATTTTGAAGTAGAGACCACACGCATTGCACAGGTAGTGACCGGCTCCGTCCCGTCGCCACAGCGGCGTCGACGTCACTCCACAGTTGACGCACTCTCGGCTATCGACGACTATAAAACGTGCACATGCATACACGTTAGAAATATTTTTATCCATCCGTCAGTCTAGGCTGGCCGGAGACATAGTGTTTCTAACGTAACGCGACTTATTGTTAACCCTTTACAGTGCAGTGGCAATTATAGTGCCAAATCGAATGATATGAAGTTGGTACACTGGCCGTTGATGGGTGGGCTGTAACTTTTGGTACAGCGAGGAGGGGACTGGGCGGGGCCGCAGCCCATCCAGGCCCCTCCTCGCTGTACCAAATGTAACAGCCCACCCATCAACGGCCAGTGTACCGATCACCGTATTCCTGTATAATGGTCTGTTGCTCTGTGGTTTTAATGTGCCCTAAAAGGGTTAATATTCAATATTGCACTCTTGCTAATTAAACTTGTAAGTAAGGTCGTCAATGTACAGAGTGGTCCAAAATAAGTGGCACCCCTGACTTATTTTTTTTCGATAACTTTGATAAAAGTACACCAATTTTAACCATTCTTTCACCGTTACAACAAGAAATTCATGGCGCGTAAGGGTAATATTGTGACGACCACCTCACCTTAATTCTGTGGCCACACTACCTAACAAAACAAACAGTACTGCTAAAATCAATCCTACTTGTTCGTTTTATTGACTTTACAGTTCAATCGACAGCCACAAAAGAAAAACTATAGCACAACAACCAAGGCTGTTACTCAACGAAATTGCAATGTTCGATATGCCCACCGCCATTCTTGACAACACATTCAAGACGACGACGTCATTCGTTGATACAACTGTCAATGAAACGTTGCGATAGGTTTTTTCCATTCAGTGACAATTGTTTGCTTCAGTTCTTCCACAGTCTTGAATTTTCGTCCGTGATAAACTCGCTGCCGAAGGGCACCCCAGACAGTGTAATCGACATGATCCGGGCTGTTTGGGGGCCACATGTCAGGCTCGATGAAATCGATATTCTCTTTCTCCAGGTACTCCACTGTGTTACGAGCCGTGTGCACAGGCGCGCCATCATGCTGAAGTGTCCATTTGTGACGGCCGCATTTTGCTTCAATATCAGGCAACAAGCCCTTTCCTAGTCATCATCATCATCATCATCATAAAAGAACAGATTAAAGTGACGTAATTGTCAGAAGACTGCTAGGGCACCTTACAGACACGAAAAACCGAAAGGACGTGTGTTACGGCATCGACAAGTAGCCTAAATGGAAAGTCAGACGCGGCCA
>Ga0209149_1000425_pt1 | contig 17758 bp, 8 predicted proteins | sample WorMetTyACAVOLI2_FD_187423 | JGI IMG/M metagenome (GOLD analysis project Ga0209149, IMG submission 187423) | Marine gutless worms symbiont microbial communities from Max Planck institute for Marine Microbiology, Germany - Olavius algarvensis... ... | reverse complement strand
ACCCAGACGATGTCTCACATTGTCGAATCCTGTCCCCTGACAAAACTGAATGGTGGCTTATCTCGGCTACACTCTGCGGATGAGGACGCTGTTTCGTGGCTGACCAATTATGGTAAATGACACGCACACGAGAAGAAGAAGAAGTGGAGACCTTGTCATTGACCCAGGCGAGCCTGTGACAGATAAACTGATGAAGCCAAAGCCGAGAGCAGTTGTAGTTTGCTGACTGTGTGCTGGTGTTTGACTGTGTGTGTCGACAGCTTGTGGACAGTGAGCTGGCCGACAAGCGTCAGGTGTTGGAGCACTGTCAGCGTCTGTGTGCCGACTTCCTGAGCCGCGCTCATCCAGACGCACGCAGCACACTCCGCTACTGGCAGACCACTATTGAGTCTCGCTGGGCTGAGGTCAAGAACCTGGTGGAGCAGAAGAGCAAGAAGCTCAAGGACAGTCTGGAGGCGGCACGAGCAGTGTCACGCCAGCTGGACAGTCTGATAGACTGGATCAAGCACATGGAGACGTTTCTGTCAACGCAGAACACACAACTCATTCCCGAGAACCTGCCGATAGTTGAACAGCTACTGCAGACACACATCGTATGCACTTTCTCTCTCTCCTTATCAAGTATTATTTGATCATGAGTAAGTAAGAAAAGGGAATGTCATGAGCTATATGTTACTAACACAGTTAAAATTGAAACTTGGCATTCACAGTAGCAATAGGCATAATGTTTGCTCTGTCTCTAAACTTGTCAGCAAACGTTGTTACTGAACTGTATGTGTGTGGGAATCCTTTACACTTGAGTTGCCATTACTGTTTTGATACTGTTGATTGGACATTAGGAACGGCATACAGCTACAAAAAAACACTAAAGAAAACTACTGCTCCCACAAATTTCTCAGAAACCTTTGAAGACCACTGGCTAAGTCAGGTAAGTAAGTAAGTAAGTAAGTAAGTGTTGATTTATGTAGCACTGTGACATAGAAAAACACCTGTAATGCACTAACACAAAATGTTAACACCAGGCAAACATTGCGTCTTGAGATTCCATCGAAACTGGTCTGACCCAGCAGTGGATTGTGCAGATCATCCGGGAGTGAGTTCTGTAATGTTGGTCTCACAAAGGTGAAAGCACAAGAACCAAAGATGCTGAATGAAACTGTTAACAACAGTGGTGATGATGACATTGATGGCAAAAATTCTAATGAGGACACTAGACCCTTGCTTGCAGGTGACAAGTGTTGCTCTGTTGTTTTCTTATGACAGCTGACCGAGTCTGAGATCCAAAGTCGACAGGCAGAGGTGAGTAGGTTCACATCCGGAGCAGCGAGTGTCGGCAGCAGAGCACGAACAAGATCACCGCGACAGCGTCTGCCAACACCACATCGACTCCTGTCAGTTGATCTACTTAAATGGTCTTATTAATTGTTATTGACTGTCGATTACATTTTGTCTATAACGATGCTGAGTTTATTTGCATATTACTGTTATATAGAATCTTTGTGCTCTGTTTGCATTCTCAGATGTTCAGTGTGTGTATTGATATTGCAGAAGGCAGCCAGATGGTAAACCAGGCGTGAAGCCGGAGTTCAAGAACGCTAAAGTTGCGTCACTGTATGACAATTGGCAGAGAGTTGTACAGTTGTCTGCGGAACGACACCGGCGACTCCAGCAGATGCTTGATCGTCTCAATGAAGTCAGTCGTCGTCTTGTCTGTCACGTCATTAACTGTCTGAATATCATCTTGTCTGTTATTTCATTTAACATTTGAGCGTCTTTCTCTTTGTTAATGCTGCTGGTTCTTATTACCAGCATCAGTCTGATACAGCTGTGTTGTAATATTAATACGTCGGTCGTCGGCATACTTATTATGTGGCCTTATCACTAGGAAGCCACATTATGTGTTGCACCCACGACATCAACATGTCATATCCTGGCAAATGCTCTAGAATAGCTAGCAGGCAACCACAACAACTTCACACTTGGTGAGTATGTTAATCTCATCCGAGACAACAGAACAGAATATACACAAACTTTAGAAGTGAAACAGATCCGTGGATGAATGCAATATTCAAATGGTAGTGAGGGCACTTATCATCTCATCCATCATGGCTGCACGTACACAGCATCAGAGTCTGATGAAATTTTTCTGTAGATGGAGAGGCTGCATAGTTTCGACTTTGACGTCTGGAGAATGCAGTATCTTCAGTGGATGAAGAACAATCGGTCAAGAATCATGGACTTCTTTCATCGGCAGGACAAAGACGGGGACGGCAAGGTGACACGGAAAGAGTTCATTGAAGGAATCATCAAGTCACGTACGTCGGCTTTACAGTGCTGCATTATAGTAAGTAAAAAGTCAGTAAGTAAAAAGTCAATTTATATAGCGCATCGTCGTGAAACCTCTAATGCGCTGGTACAGTCTTTATGAGCGTCTTCTGTGGTGTATTACGCCGATACTAAATACCGTATAGGTCCATTTACATGGGAAGCTGATTTGGACAATCAGTTTGTACAAGTGTCTTACTGAGAGCATTTGAGGAAAACATACTCAGGTAATCATTTGAACAAATAATTTAATATGCCTTCCGTAAACACACTATACGTTGGTTTTGTGATCCTCATGGCACTGTGTTTTTTTATTTCGCAACAGTGACAGCCAGTGAGGTACTGTGTTTTGTGCCTGTGTTTGTAACCTTTAACTGTGTGCGTTACGACATAACTTTAAAAACTTTATAAATTTTGTCATGCGATGCTATGTGGTCTATGCCGTCATGCTGTGCCTGTGTGTCTGTTCGTACGTCTGTCACGTTCGTGAATTCTGTCAAAACGAATAGACATATCTTCAAACGTTATGGCAATATTGCAACGGGAACCCCCCTAATGGGGGCGTCAAATGCAGGTGTGGTAAGTGATTCTTGGCCAATATCTGGCTCCATCGCGTGCTGTGAACGGCTCGACTGCTAAGTGCAACACACTCGGCTACGATGAACCGTGGCAAGTTGTTGACACTAGTCGCTGGTAAGCGGCAGCATTTGTTTTTGACGAGAGACGATGATGAAGTGTTTATGACAAGAAGCCACTCAATGTTACACCGGGAACCGCCCTAATGGGGCGTCAAATGCAGGTGGGGTAAGCGATGCGTGGCCAATATCTGGCTCCATCGCATGCTGTGAACGGCTCGACTGCTAAGTGCAGCATACTCAGCTACGACAAACCGTGGCAAGTTGTTGACACTAGTCGCTGGTAAGCGGCGGCATTTGTTTTTGACGAGAGAAGACGACGCAGTGTTTATGACAAGAAGCCACTGAACGTTACGCCGAAGACAGCAGAGCAGCATTTAATTGTACGCAGTGGTAAATCTGAAGCCGAAGTAATAATAATAAAAGACTGTGTTGTTGAAGCTAACTACTGACAGACACGAAGCATCGTGCGGCCTGTCTGCAACAGGAGAGCTACTTGTGTTTGTGTGTAACTATGTTTTCACGAAGCTTTCACAATAGACGAGCAATTGCTCTGCAGTCGTGCCATTAAATTCACCAGGTGGCAGCACCTGACAGTGAGGACAGGACAAGGTATGCTGTGCCTGCGTGAAGTTGATGTCAAGCTTTGAAACAAATGGAGTTGCCAGTCCGAGCAGACAGTGTTCAGTATTTGAAGGTCATTTGGAGGTGATAGCAGTTGTTTTGTGTTGTGTTGTGAAGGCTTTCCAACAAGTCGTCTGGAGATGGAAGCCGTTGCTGACAGGTTCGACACGGACGGCGACGGATACATTGACTACCGCGAGTTTGTTGCTGCACTGCGCTGGCCTCCACGTGTCAGTTCACCTTCTCACTCTTCGTCACCTCTTATCTACTATTACTAACAATAATCAGTAATAATAATAATATGATAATTTACATGGTAAGGGTCACTGCCACAGAGCTTTACATTGTCCGCTACTCAAACGTTGCAAAACAATTGTTAATGTTTCAATTGTTACGTGTCATGAAAACAAAAACGGTTGTTGAAAGTAACGAGTGTTGATGTTGATGTAGTCCAAAAAGCTCAGTGTCGATTTTTTGTATTAACATGACTGGCCACATGACTGTAGAAAGTGTGTAGAAAGGCTCATGACATGCAATATCAGTAACAGCAGCCACTATTAGTAATGAACTGTAGATTTCATTTAGCGATTTATTAGTTGGTGGTTAAAGTATTCGTGTTTTTGGCTTTGGTTAAAGACAGTTAAAATTTTATGTATATTAATTAAGCGGAATTAATTGGCTGCTTTGTGAGTCTTTGATTTATATATGATAATGTATACATGTGACACAGAGGAGCAAGAGTGATGCTTGCGTGGAGCAGATTCAGGATGAGGTTCAGAGGCAGGTGAAGAGATGTGTTTGCCCAAAGCAGTATCACATGCACAAGATCACCGACGGACAGTACCGCGTAAGATGCTTTGACTGCTTTCTGGCACTGTCGTCTTTTATTACCGATGCAGCTGCTGCTGTGACCGTTATCGTCTTTTTCATGCATTGATTATTTTATATTTATGTCGGTGAACACCACCCAGCCTCCGTCTCACACCGCAGCCTCCGTCTCACACCGCAGCCTCCGTCTCACACCACAGCCTCCATCTCAGAAGAATCCTGTATTGCTCTGTTATGTTTGATTTAGTCATCATCATCAGTCGTCAACATCATCAGCACATTTTATGTATTGCTGTGATAGCCACATACCACTTTGACTGTTGTTCATAGAAACTGGACCTGACAGAGCACTGATATGCACCAATGTCATCTTACATTTTGTTATTCTTTTTCCACATCATCTCCATCGTTGTTAACCCTTTAATGAGTATGGTAAAACCACAGAGCAACAGACCATTATACAGGAATATGGTGATTGGTGCAATGGCAGTTGATGGGTGGGCTGTTACATTTGGTACAGCGACGAAGGGCCATTAGCGGGCTGCGTTCCTGCCCAGTCTTCTCCCTGCTGTACCTAATGTAACAGCCCATCTATCAATGGCCAGTGTACCAACTTCATATTATTCGATATGGCACTGTAATTACCTTTGCACTCTAAAGGGTTAATCTGCGTTATGTGAAAGTTGCTAATTGAATGATAGTTTGGTGAATTTCACAAGCTGTGTGTGGCGACTGTACTGTGCATTGCTGTCATGTTTTCATCATCATCATCATCATCATCTCATCAGTCAGTTAATCAGTGTGGCAGTAATCAGTATTACTGTTGACTGGCAGTTCGGTGAATCTCAGAAGTTGCGTCTCGTCAGAATCCTCCGTAGCACTGTGATGGTGAGAGTCGGCGGTGGTTGGGTTGCACTCGATGAATTCCTTGTCAAAAATGATCCGTGCCGAGGTTTGCCGTCTACTCTGCCTGTTATCTTCTTTCTATGCTGGACATTACTGTAACAGTTATTCATCAACTTCAAGTCACGAATGGAGAGATAATCACCGACAGCAGAGGGCTGTTCTAAGGCAGTGTACCTGTTAGCCCACTGACATTTGATGGCCTGGTTGTTACGTTTGGTTCAGCAAGAAATGCACTCCATCCAGACCTGTCCTCACTGCGCTAAGTCACTAAATGCACAGATCAGCCATTGTGGACCAGTGTACCAATTATGCTGTTATACGACATAAATGTACAAAACATTTGAAGCTATTACTTCGCTAAAACATAAAGTTTAATTACTGTTTGTTAAAGGACAAGAGGTCTAATTGTCGCTGCCATTAACCCTTTCAGTGCAGTGATAATTGCAGTTTCTATCCTTTCCTTATTTCTCCTAAAATGTGTTTAACTGCATGGCATATTTGTGTCATATAACAGACAATACATTAGTAGTTAGTACGTTTGGTACATAAAGGGTGTGGGCAGAGTTCCGACCTGCTCACGTCTGTCTTTGTTGTCCACATGCCACAGATCAAGGGCCAGTTTAGATTTATTATGAATAATTGTGCAATAAATACAAGAAAAATAAAGTGCAAATAATGTAAAAAAAAATCTAACAATGCAAAATACATTTGTAATCAAAGCACACATATTGTCATACGTGAACTTATTTTACCAGTCATCATTTTGCTTTATATAGTGGTTTGTTGCTGCACATTTCGATGTGCTCACTGAAGGGTTAATGGGTCAAGTGAACTGTGTGCATTAAATGGTATAAAGAATAAATTGTGTGTGACTATTAGTATGCAGTCTTCATGCCCAGCTAGTCAGTAAGTAATGTGTATTTGCCATTGATGTTGTCTCTGTGGCTCATTGTCATGCCTCCGCCACGCCAGACTGGCACGACGAGGCATTATGTTCTTGACCTGTCCCTTCGTCCATCCGTCCGTCCGTCCACCCATTCCAGACTTGTCAACACGATATTTGGAAAACGAATGAACCGATGTTGATGCCAGTTGGCACAAGTGGTCGACGGAGCAACGGCAGGAAACGATCACCTTTTGGTATCAGGAGGTCAAGTCACATGAATCCAAAATTGGTCACAAAAATCCCTTTTGGCTACATGTCTCAAACTATCCCATGAGTTTCAGCTATACCTGGCAGGCACATATTGGGGTTTAATGCCCATTGTGTTGCAGCAACTGGGATGAGGCCAAAGATAGATCTGTAGGCCTGGCAGAGGCATCTTTCTGGACCCGTTTGGGTCGAGTAGCTTTTCTACTTTTCTGCGTATTTTATTATTTTTTTCATTGACCATCATCATCGTCGTTTTTCAGTCTGTCTAGATTAGAATAACAGAACTCTGCAATGTATTTTGTTATCTGAAGTTATTATGAAATTCCTATATTCCAACAATTTACTTGGTCATTTCTGACTCTGATGTTTCTTAAAATTACTGACAGTTTTTGAGAGTTGTGACTGTCATTGACTATTTAATTTATCATTTATGTTTTTTATCATTTTTTTAGTTTGGGTTTACATATTTAGTTTTACGGAGGCCTGTAATTATATTTTGTTATATTTATATATATAAATATTAGTCACACATTATAGAAGTTGTGTTTAAGTTATATTGAGTTGCCGTGTGTGTGTGATATCTTGTTCAGTTGGCTGTTGGCGTAACCGTCGGTTTAATTTTAAACGACGATATTATACTCCAAAACGTATGTGAACTGTAGATGTTGTCAGCATGTGCATGCCGTAGTTGCATTGCTGGTGGTCTAAGCTGTGCATGCTGTGACTGTGTTGTTGGTGGTCTAGTTTGTAAAGAGAAATTGATATCAATATCATTTATGTTTTTCTGAAGTTACTAAAGTCCTACCAGTTTCTGTTTTGGCCTACCACGTGTTGATCCGTCAATAATGCAGCCATTTGCAAGGTTTGCGTGCATTTGCCGATGATCTGTCAGTGACCTATCATCACTCTGTAGTAAGTGATGTTGCTGGCTGTCAATCATGTTTACTGCAGATAAAAAGAAACAAACTAAACAGCAGTAATTACTAGGACTCGTGTACTGGTTGTGATGGTGGAGGAGGCTGAGTTGGCCCAGGAAATCATACAACAATATTGCTGGTATTGACGACCCTGAAAATGAAAATATGTGTGAATTATAAAGACTGATGGGTGTTCATCCTTTCTTGTCGAGGCAAAACTCCATATCCTCCTTGACACCATCTCTGTCTAGTCATCTACCTCCATCGTCATACAACTCAGTATGCATCACCGTTACGTTCAGCTTGTCCAAATCATTTCAGTCTACTCGCTTAGTCGAGGTTCCAGTCCAAACAACTCTCTGAGCTGTGGATTTTCATCCTTTTTCAATGTAAACCGACGTACCTGTTGTCTGATACATCTAACTTCACCTCATACTCGGTGTTCACGCTGACCAGTTGTGATTTATTGGTGCTGTGGTTGCGGACTAGTTCAACAATTGTGTGTGTCTGTATGTGCATGATGCTGCTGAATGTGGTTGCATGCCAATGTGTTGCTGTTGCTTCCGTCAAGTTCCATGTTTTGTGCAGCACATTAAGTTGATGAGACGTCATCGTCGTTTTTAACTTCACTTAACAACTCGGCATTGACAAATTTCTATCTGATGTCTTGATGTAACACTGACATCAGCAGTAAATATTTCTGTGGCATAAGCTTGTGCTGTAAACAGCTGACATTTCGTCATTAGCAATTTTAAAGTCTACTGTTGTCCACAACAAGTCGTTTGTTTTTTAATCTTCCTGCATTTATTTTTATCCCAAAGCAATGGTTGAACTATATAAAATGAGATTATGGGAGTTTTGTTTTTATCAACAAAGCTGTTTTTACCGTAATTATAGTTACATCAGTAACTATTGTACAATATACTGACTAATAATTGTACACTGTGTTCAGAAAAAAAACAGCCACTTCTGTTTTCTTGCACACCTCGAATGGCACTGAATGGCCTGTTTTGTGCTGATGTGCCGTTAAGAACCTACTCTCTCTCTCTCTTAGAAGAAGTAATCAATTTGAATGAAAATTTCAGATAAAATAGCTAATGAAATTCTGATTCAACAGCATCAAATAATTAGTATTCTTATTAAATATTCTTAACTGTTATTTGCTAGCAGCGATGTAAACCAGACGTCAGTAAAATTGTCGTTATAGCAATCACATTTACTGTTGGAGCTCAATATTTATTAAATGCTGATCAATAAATAAAAATGTATGAAGCAAACCACTTTCTGAAGATGTTTCCTGACAGTGGATAGAGTTTTAATGGGTTAAAACATTTAATGGAGAAAATGACAGCAGTGGCATCACTGACTCGTGTTAGGGTTGTGGTCGACCACACAATGCCCACCCCACCACCCAACAAAGTTGAGATCTTGCACTGATACTTTGATCAATGCCTTTATTCCATCAAGACTTCATTTTCTATTAATACATCCTGAGCAAGCGTTTTTCTACGTAATTTTTTCACATCCGTTTAATGAAATGTTTATCGTTAATGGTAAATCTTACTGCAGTAACGACACTTTTACTGACGTCCAGATTACATTGCTGCTGGCAAAGCATATTTAAGAAGAATACAAGCTATTTTTATGCTGTTAGAATCAGCATTTCATTAGCTATTTGGTCAGAAATTTTCATTCAAATTGGTTACTTTTTCTAAGAGTTATGCACAAAAACAAGTGGCTGTTTTTTTTATGAACATAGTGTATTACATTAAATAGTATATTTACTTAATATAATTTATAATTAGTGATAATTGTAATTTTTAAGCAAATTGTAAATATAATCCTTGTGCATTTGAGAAAAATAAATGAAAGTGGGTATGATGTTCAGTCCATACAGTTAGAGGTCAGCATTGATCATGTAAGAGGAAACACTGCAACATTGCTGACAGTCTCTGATATGAAAGCTCGTATATCTGTCCATCTGTTTATAGAGCAAACTAGTCATTTACCACACATTCTTTTTGCAGAGATATGCTTTTGAAACTTTTAACCATAATAGCAGCAATACGGTGTCAGAAAGTTGCTAAACTTGGCCATTCACAGACATTGCCTTCACAGTGTGTGCTTACAGTAGATTCTGAAATGTGAAGGGTTGCAGCAAATTTAATACGTTGCTTTGAGTCTAGTTATTTACGTTGCCAGCAAGGTATTGGTTTTGTTCACCTATGTTTGTTACAGTGTTTGTGCTATTGTTATGAAGTATTCGGGATGGATCGGCAGTGGTGTTGGTTGTATGCTATTAAATTTGCCAGGTGGCAGCACCATGCAGTAGGGTACACAGCGAAGTTTGCATTGTTTGGCTCTGCTTCTTATTACTATTTTTTTCTCATCGCCATCATTAGTGTCCCTTATTGATAGTAGATTGTTGTCACAGAACTGCGTGGCTGCCAGTCTGAAACCAAGCCAAATGATATGAGCCAAGATCTCGCCTGTCATTACTCAGCCAGCATCAGACACAAAAGTTTGAAGTTGATTTTAAGTCGGACTGCAGTGAATAGCCACCGTTGTGCTGTGATTGACAGCTAAAGGTCGGACTAACACAGAGCTGCGTGAACAGTTTACCTTGCGGCCTGGCACCAGCCAAGTAATGTCGCACTTTCGCAGTAAAACTCCAAGCAAGAGCATCGGAGAACTTGGCGACCTGCCGTCGTGGAATCGTGCCACGTCGCCGACATCTGCTCCTGTGGTCAAGGTAATGAACTAAATCGTCGGTCTGTCTGGATCATCCAGGCACGGGGAACTGTGCAGGGGAGATCCCAGCTGTTTCCAATACTGATGTACAGGTGGCAACTAAGCTGGTCTTAAATTTAAGGGCCTCATATGCATTGGATACTGACGTCAGTTCATCTGTCGTCTGTCCAACCATCATCTGTTGTCCGTCTATTGGTCATAACTCAACAAGAAGCCGTAGTAATGTGCGTCACACAAGTGCTCTAAACAAATTCCAGCGATGAGTTATCAACTTGTAGCGGTTTACAACACCTGTGGTATGACATGAAAGTCAAACAGGAGGCCATTGCGGGCCAGCTGTTTATCACAATATTGATATTCCTGTTTTGCTTATTTTTTGGTATTTTTAATTTACTCGCATTGTGTCTGTATTTCTATTCTGTTCTGTCTTGAACATTATCAGTGCGGGTTGTTTGCCAGCAGAGAACTCTGTGGCAAGCGTGAACGATATTGTTTCAACTAAGACGTTAAATGTGTATTGATTTGTTGATATGCTGTGATGTTGTATGATTTAGTGTCATTTTAATGCTGTTGTTATGTCGATGCTAATCAGATACGTTACAAGACGCTACATGGGTCGCCATGGCGACAGTCTCCAGTGAGGCGAGCTGTTAACCCTGATGCAGAAGTTCATCAGATTTTGTCAGCAGGTGGCGCTACTGGTGGAGGCCTGGGAGCCAGGAGACGTCCTGTAGTCAGATATGGACAAGATGTACTCAGTCCTGGTAAACAGTGTCCGTCTGTGCTTTTGTTTTACTGATTACGTTTTAGTTATTACTGCAATGGTTACCGGTAACATTGCTGTTCTTGTTACTGTCGTTTCAACTCAGGCTAATTGTGGTGCCGAGCTAGAAGAAGTACCGGTATCGTATGATCTGTGCTTTATTATGCTTGTCTTGTGAGCTTTCTTGAATATTATGAACTGATCATTTTATTACCTTGTCCCATCGAGATGAGGTACTGTTTTAATGGCTTGTAAAGCCAGACAGCGAAGATAAATTATAGGAAAACGGTCATCATGAAACTAAGGACAGGTGGACTGTGGTTCTGGGATCATGCCTAATGGTTATCGGATCGTTACCATTAAATTTTGGGCCACAATCTAGATCACCGTGAATGTAGAAAATGTTTAGTCGGTCATTGCATTTGTGGTGACATCTAGTGAACGACTATGAAACAAGGGGCTAGATTTTCTGTGTGAGGCTCCTCTTGTTATTATTATTATTACTAGTTGCATTAAATACGTACTTGAATAATCGCCGAGTGTTGTGCTGTGATGTAATGTGTGTAGCAAGTGCAAGAAGCAGCAGTCGTGCCAGTAGTTCCAGTTGTACGTCAAGTATTGCAGAGGAAGACGACGAGTTGTCGGAGCCAGGTGATGGTGTCGCAGCAGGTGGAGACGTATTTGTTCCACCGCGACCACTGAGAGCTCACAGGACAACACAGCGAGCTGCGGATGAAACTGCACGACGTAAGGCGGCCGTCAAGCCATCTGCTACCGAACGCCGTGCCCCGTATCTACCAAAGTCACCAAAGACAGTTTCCAGAGAACCACCTTCGTCACCCGCCACAGGCTGGCGATCCAGGCCACAGCCGTACACGAGACCCGACGCTGGTGTAACAGCTGAGACTAGTCAGCTGTCGGCTGATAACACTGGCTGTCAAGTTCCACGAAGTCTGCCAACCACGCCAATCAATACAGGTGACTTCAAAGTTCCCAAAACACCACCAGTACCATCGTCGCGGCCCCGAGATGCTGGCTCGCGGATTCCAAAGACTATGCCGAAAGGTGGAGATAGGAGGGATGTCGATGGTACCACTACCAGTCGGCCTGCCACCGCTATTGGTGTGACTGCAGAGTCCAAAGTCTCGAGAGCTGCAACTCCACCACCTCAAAGACTTCACTCGAGCAATTCAGACATGGCTTTGAGTGCCGCGAGTTCCGGCAGCTCAACACGGACACAATCAAGAATTCCAACACGCACCGGGGCAAGGCCCACCCAGCGAGATACAGGAGCCAGTTCTCGCGGCAGTTCACCAGGCTCCATCAAGTGACATCTACGACACTGTGACAACTCACGCTGTACTACATATTTCGACGGTTTTCAAAAACTAAACGACGACAATGCTTTGAGATGTCAGATCTCAGCAGTTGTCAGTCTGTCAGCATCACACTGATAGTTGTTATGTAGCATGTTTATCGTGCAGTTTCCATTCTATTGACTGTTAGCTACACACCGATAGTATGTTTCAGCTCGCAGTGTCGTATGTGGCTTCTTTCGTACCGGTAACGCAAGTCTGCTTATCATGCCTGCGTAATTCACACAACCAGTCGAGTTTTATAAGTTCTAGTTTTAGCGTTTTATCGTCTTTTGTTTCCTGCCATCACTGTAACGATGCATCACTTACAGCTGTATGCCTTCGCTAGGTCGTAAAAAAACAGCATTCGGTTTTTGTACAATTTTTTAAACATCTAAGTTAAGTATTGAAATGCTTGTCTGTTGTGTTTTGTGGCTTTTTTGTTTTTTTTTGTTGTGATTTAATTGTTGTGCGTCGTTTTATGTTAGTGTCTGTATTCAGCTGTTCACTGGCAGTGTCGGCTGTAAATGTTTGTTGCGTTGTGTGGTCTTATCTTTGTATTTCAAATGTGAAGAAACTGTTCACATTTCTGTGATGCTGTTCGTAGATGCAAGTCCCGTTCTGTCTCATAAAAAGTCAACGAGTCCTGTGGGCTTTCAGTTGCAGTCAACATTTCTGCTGTAGCATGTATGATGCATGTTGTGCAGAAATGTTGGCATTTGTTTCAGTGCTGTTTTATTTGTGTTGTATCGAATGTTTTATGATGCTTTATTGCAAGTTGGCATCGCTGTCAATATGTCTTGCAGTAGTATAGTCAGTTCTCTTAACTTCTGGGAATTTTCTGTTTACAGTATTGCTCTGCTCTCTACAGAACCTGTCTTCTGTCTGCTAAGCTGTTTTCAACGGTGAACTGCTGCAACTGTTTGTTGTTGCTTCACTTCTCAGATGTTTTGTGGTATTAAACACTGCTAAGTCATACTGAACACAACGTTGTCCGTGTCACATTCTTACTGGACTTCTTTGTTATATTTCAGTTGCATGATGGTACTACTGTCACGGTAAATACTGCTGCCATGCCATGCAGTACAAGTGGCAGTAAACCCAATGCAAACCCTAATCCTAACTTACCCTATAATGCTAATCTTATGCCATATGTATTATAGCATTCTACTGTGCAGTAAATAACGTGTTTGGTCTACATGACTGAAGATTGCTGAAGTGGCGGTAAATACGGCCGTATTAGACTGATCTATTCCAGCTGCTGACAGTCATGGGCAAGTTTCACCCTCATCTGAAGTAGTTTTGAGGCTGCATTCATCTTTCTTCCTTTGGTCAGAGACAGCTGCCCCAAAGCCATTTGTACCTCGATGGGCCAGCTGTTTTAAATCCACTGCACTTTTGCCTAGGGATGGAGAAGCCTGATAATCAGGTGAGACGCCATTCACAGGATACGTATAATGAGAACATTATATGCATATATTACTGTAAAATCTTAGTTAATCATCTTACATGGTGACAGTTTGACAGTAATGTTTGGAAGTAAGACCTGTGCATAATGTGCACCCATAACTCCAGAGCAGGACAAACGCTACAAAACTAACTGATCTGACTACAGTCGAGTTCAGATGCCACTAATAGCCTAGTTACTTTCATTGTGAGCAGAAATGTGTGATTTATGTTTTAGCATCAACAGCTTCATGTACATCATGACGATCTGTTCTTCCCAAATACCACACTAATTGTCAACAGCTGCTGAGAGTCAGGGGCGGCGCCACGGTTTTGAAAGTGGGGGGGGGGAGACAATTTTGCGAGCGGAGCGAGCAAAAAATTTTTTTGAACCCCCCCACTTTTTGGCCAGTGGGGGGGGGCAAAATATTGCTTAGATAGCTAAGTCAGCCTGTGTGTATTGTTTGATTTGTAGCTGACTGACATTGATGCTGATATTTTATGTTGTTATCTTTGTGTTTTCAACGTTAACTTTGTGGTTATCCAAAATATAAGCGCATCATTTAGTGAATTATTCCCAAATTATGCCCCCCCTGTCCCCCTTTGCCTCGAAAAGTGGGGGGGGTCATGACCCCCCCAATGGGAGCGCCGCCCCTGCTGAGAGTAGCAATATGGTTTGGTGGCTAGAGAGCACAGATACTAAATGACACGAGGAATTTGCTGCATCTTTACTATCATCAACACAGGAGCAAACTAACACGTCATATTATGAATGTTATCAACTTGAAAATAACTAAATTCGATTCTGAATAACAATTAGATTTTGTCAGACTAGGAAAGCACTGGTTAGAACATAATTCAGTTAACCCTTTACAGTGCAAAGGTAATTATAGTGCCAAGTTGAATAATACGAAGTTGGTACACATGCCATTGATGGGTGGGCTGTTACACCTGGTACAGTACAGCGAGCAGGGGACTGAGCTGTACAATGGACCGTTGCTGTGCGGTTTTAATGGGCTCATTAACGGGTAATACTTGCACTGTTTCAGCTAGAAATGGACATTACTCTAGTTGACATGATAGTAACGAACACAAGTATTGACGAAAAAGCATACACAGTGAATATAAGCATATATGGCTAAGTATAGTTAATTATAAATATTAAAATATATTTTTTACAAATTTAAAGACTAAAAAAACATAACAATAATTAGTCTATAATTAACTGTTAACACAGAATCGTAGTCCTATCCACGACAACCAATAAACAGATCGGATTTGCTCTAAGCAGCTGCCGTTACCTGGGACCAGTTACTTATTCTGGTTCCAGCCGTCACATCTAAAGGTCACTCGAGATACTGACCTATGTCGATGAAACCTAAACTTGACCTTAGTGACCCTGTGATCTTGACCTTTGGCCTTCAACATAAATGAAGATGTAGGGGTCGCCAAGCAGTAACTACCTAGCAAGTTTGTAAACTGCAAACAGACACACATTCATACTAACGATAGCACTGAACGGCCTACTCACGCTAGGTCTGTCAGCGTGGGTCTAAACACTACTGGGGCACAACTGTCTACACCAGTGTAATTTCCAAAGTATACTCAATGAAACCGTTAATGCCACAAAGTTCTGTACTATACAAAAACATGCCACATTATTATTATTACAGACAGCGACTATGCACATAAACCGCAACAATAAAAAACAACAATAACAACGGTGCCCGCTACAGCAAACAAACCGATGCTGCTACGCAAGGTGCTGCCACGATTCCTGAGCGTATCCAAAATGACCTACAATGTGTCGAGTGGGACATTAAACCATACCATACCATACCCGAGCATCTGCACGTCTGTTCTGAGACTTTCATGACAACAGCTCTAATCATCTGTGTAATGTTACCAAACACGGTTAAAAATCGTTAACAGTGACAACCGAAAACAGTAGCTCGTCGGCGGTCACCGAGGCAAGTTAATGATGACGTAGCGCCATCTACCGTCATGAACATCACCGTTCAACAACTTGCATGCGACCACCTATAAGGTAGGACGTCTACTAAAGCAGTCGAGAAATTTTAACAGATGGCCTTCCAGGCGGCACCACAGACTCTACAGATATCAGTAGGTATCAGTATCAATTACACTGAGTGCACCTCCTCCACCATAGACTAAGGCTGCTCATCTTTTTTGAAAACAAAAACAAGCAAAATAAATAGATAAATAGAACTGACACAAACCAAAACGCGCACACACAGACAACTGATGAAGAATGATAAGCAACTGCTGGCCACAGCAGCCACATTCAGCTGTACATAGTTCCACAGATCCTACGACAACTACGGTCAATGGACACTTACTCTGCCATCATCACGATTAACATAACGACAATAATTAACGACATGACAGCTACTCATTAAACATCCACGTTAACATGTGACACAGTCACAAACTGCGTCGTCATAACGTTAAAACTAAGTCATCGATGAACTTGGACAAAGCCGTCAACCAGACCCTCCACAATACTGCAACACGAAACAAAAATTGCAGCAGTCAAATACTCGAAACTGTTGCAGTCAAATTTTCTGCTAACTTACGAAACCCATTTTGTGCAGGGCAGGAGAATCTGAAACCGAATTGCACTGCGTCAGTTACATAAGCGATCAGTTGCATGCGGTTCATTTTGTACTGCTTTGTACATCAGCAACTTATGATTCTGTTTTACTCAATCGGATTACTTGTCTGCTACATAAGTCAATAAGAAACATAAAAACTACAAAAAGCAAAAAAAAACTAACTGTTTTGGGAAAAGGCAGACAACTACGACACTGCAGACAGCAGTAAATATCTTAGAATCACGACCATGATTCTAGCACTTCAGATTCATTTACAATTTTTGGCACTATGCAAATGTGATTGTCTGATATCGAGATATGATGGAGGGTCTGATCAACAGTCAACATTAGACATAAAAACACTGTCAACGTTTGCAACAGTTAATATCTCAGCCAAGCTCTAGCGCTGACGTCACTCATCTGCAGCTTCATCTTCAATCTGGCATCAACGACTGCAATCACCTCATCACCAGGTATCATTTCTTACTTCCTTTCGACTACAATTGCACATCACATCGTCATTAGCACATGCAATCTGAAATGTATAAAGAAATACCAAAATATATAAAAAATAAAGTTAATTACTGGTAGATAAAAATAAAGCAGGTTCAAACACAAATTGTAAATAAATGTGTACTAGTTAGCCAACTAACTGTGTGGTCCGTTGGTAACATGCCAAACCCAGACAACCAGGCATCATTGATGAGTACTATCAAAATCAAATATTTCCTACCGGACAGCTTGCGGAATCCGATTATTGGCAGGAACAGTTTCAGACAATCTCTGAAGACGTTTCTGTTCGCAACGTACTGATGCATTCAGCACATTAGAGGTTTCATGACGATGCGCTATATAAATAGACTTTTTACTTACTTACTTGATGTGGCTGGTCGCGGTTGCAGCACAGGGATACTTACCTTCAACAATTTATCGCATTTCATGAAAATTTTTCATTCATACACTTCATATTGTAAAAATAAATTTAATAATTAATAATTAATTTAACTACAAACATACTATGAGAAACAGATACAGTGAACATCTTATAGCACTCAATTATTAAACATGCAATAGAACAAATATAACTTGAAATTTAAAAGATAAATCATTACAACATCTTCTAAAGCAACAAAAATGTTATATCACACAAAGGTCCTTAGTTTTTCCTTACATCAGCAGCAGAGCAGTACAGCAACTAAATTTTGAAATAATGTCATTTATGTCTCGATGACTTCGCAGATTCTGCCACTCCAGATGTAATGGTCTCGGAAGATGTACCTATGTTGCATGAAGTAACCAGAGCGATCCGACGACTGAAGAATGGTCGAGCTGCAGGTGCAGATGGCATAACTGCAGAACTTCTGAAAGGTGCCGAAAAGCCAATCAGCGAAGCTTTGCATAAGGTCATCACTAATGTGTGGTCCACAGGAAGAGTTCCAG
>Ga0209149_1000424_pt1 | contig 17764 bp, 8 predicted proteins | sample WorMetTyACAVOLI2_FD_187423 | JGI IMG/M metagenome (GOLD analysis project Ga0209149, IMG submission 187423) | Marine gutless worms symbiont microbial communities from Max Planck institute for Marine Microbiology, Germany - Olavius algarvensis... ... | reverse complement strand
TTTGTCAGGGGACAGGATTCGACAATGTGAGACATCGTCTGGGTCTCGCCACAAGGACACAGATCAGTGTCTGTAAGTCGCCATTTCCTTCTGCAGGCACCGCAGTGTCCCTGGTCCGTGCGAAAATGGTTCAGCAGAGACCACTGTTGCCGAGGGAGGTCGAAACCTGGTTGCCGGATTGTGGGGTCACACACTAGGTGAGAATTGACCACCTGAGCCGACTTCCTGAGCCGTCTGTACTACCTTGCCAAGCACTTGGCAAGGTAGTACAGACAAATTAGTTTAACAGAAATAGTACACAGTGCAAAAAAACAACCCTAATGAACCCAAACTAGCCCTGGTTCAGATCATTTTTATGCCATTTGGGCAGGAAACAGATTGGGCCTATTCTATAGTAACCCCGGGACCCACACGGGCCAACTGCGGAGACGGTCAAGTGCAGTCAGTGATAATTACTTAGAAGTATGTAACAGAACGTAGCTCAGCTGTTGCACGGAGGCTGCACAATGCTTTGTGTGGTTAATAATTTTGCTAAGTCAATCAAGGTCGTTCAAGGTCATTCCAAGTTACACTGATGAGTAGGGCGTATGTAAGGTCTTACTAGTTATCCACTGTAGGCCTAAATGTGTCTGTCTTGTACCATTAACGACATATTCAGCACTGAATATTGTCATGACCTTGAAATATGGGTGGGTCACTCAAGGTCATGAAAATGGTACCATCTGAAAGCTTGGGTACAGTTTCCTATTCACATTTGCAACTACGGTGGAATATTTAGCCATTTTGACACAATACACAAATGTGACAAACATCCAGCCAGCCACAACACAACACCAAAGGCCACACTTATGCACAGTATCGCATGGAAAAATTATAAATATATGGTTTTGAACAAAACCGACTGTTGGTTGTTTATTACTGGAAAAATCTAGAGGTACAATCACTCAAAAAACAGCAAGGCTGCCAATAAACAATAATTTAAAAAATGCTCGTCACTGTCACTTGTAACATCAGAGTCGCTTTTCTCGAGCACGGAACCTGGACAATCTTGTTGACTGTGTCTGACGAAGCCAGTCTCGACCATGCCGCTCCTGCTCCACACTCACATGCTGGCTCCTCCACGCTGCCCACCATGCCGCAAACTTCTTTCGCTTGTTCGTCAGCACCGAGTCCTGCAGCTACAAGTCAACAGTTTCACAGCGAGAGATGCATGCAACTGTTTTACTCAAGTCTTTGTAACAAAGTTATAAACAAACATCGATACAAACACATGGTGACCAAAACAATAACTCAATGGCTGACACTGTAGCAAAGTAAGTAACTGAAATAATAATCTGTATAACTATGGAGAAGCAGTACTAGTGTGGACTGGTGCGGCTACCTTCCGCGCCGCTGCAAGGGCTCCGTGTCGATAGAGAGAGCTGAAGCTGTTTGCGACGAACGACATTTTCAGCGAGTTTGCTGCAAACTGACAGTGATTGTTCTCCACAACTGAGAATCGAGACATCTCATCTGCGTCGTAATTCTGTAAATTCCTGTGACATATACAGATAAGTGTCATTAATAGCATTTTTAGCACCAACAACACAGAAATTGTCAAGTCTCGCCAAGAATTTTTTTGTTTTGATCTACAGAGCGTCCAGTTGTCAAAGCATGTCGAAAAATTTGTAACCAGATTTTACAATGGCACAGACCAGTATTATTCTTGTGTTTGAGTATACATTCTTGTATGTACACACACATTTAGTTAAGCTGTCTTCTTCCTTGTTTTATGCTACCATTATCTGGTGAATAAAGATTTTCAATAGTTCCATAATGCGTCCACCAAACAGGTACATTTTTGCCTCTGTGTGCTTGCTTGTTCATTTGTCTGTCTCCAGGGTTTTTACACAGAGTTACGGATCATTTCCATAATTTCCATAAATTTTTGGATCAAAACGAATAGGTCAGATTCTGGGAGTGACATGAATTGCTGTTCACTTTGTTCAAGGCTGCAAAACAGAACTTTTTGTTAATTTCTATGAAACGAGTTTCTGGCTCGGAGATTATCCCATGCCCATAACATTCTCTGAATCAAGGATACTACGAAACGTTTTCGGTCAGTCTTGCCAGACGGTTGCATTCTCTGAGTGTACTGTATCTAAGTTGCAATTAAGCATGTTGCTCAGCTGCTGCTGAGTCAGCCGAGCTTCATATTAATTTGGTGCAAACACGTCAGGATACACACATTACCTATTGGTTGTTTGGTGTTTAATGGCACTTTTAGCACAAAAAGGCTATATCGCACCATGCGAAAAGTAAAAGTTTGTTAAAGATATTAATTTCAGATAGGAAGTAAAAATACATTGTTTAGGGTATTAGTTAAAATGTGAGAGAGCTTGAAATTTGTGACAAGATGATCATGATGAAGATCAACTAAAAATAACAGTAACTAAAACTATAATGAAAACATCAAAACAGTTCACATGAACTGCTTTGTTTAATAGTTAACAACTAAACCTAACGAAGCCAAACTAACCTTGGTTCAGGTCACTTTTTACGCCATCCAGCCAGAAAACATATTGGGCCTATTCTATAATAACACACCCCGGGTCCCGGGACTCACACGGGCCACATCACCTATTGAATTAACCAACATAATAGTCCCTAGGAATCTCTGTCGATAATTTGTGTGACCTCAAACAGCCGGTAGACACCTAGCACCAGTAATCTTCAGAGGTTGCCTTTGGTGGTGTAAATCTTATGTGAGCATTAGGGGATGGCAGTTATGGGGGGAAATGGAACAACACAAAGCAACAATGTGCCCCAAACAATTTTGGTACAGGAGGAATGTGGGATTGTGGGGACATAACTACTGTGTACAAGGGTCAGAGGGGACACTGCAGTGCCTGCAGAAAGAAATGGCGACTTACAGACACTGATCTGTGTCCTTGTAGTGAAACAAAGACGATGTCTCACATTGTCGAATCGTGTTCCCTGACAAAACTGAATGGCGGCTTATGTCGGCTACACTCTGCGGATGAAGATGCTGTTTCGTGGCTGACCAGTTATGGTTCATGACATGCATATGAGAAGAAGAAGAAGAGGGGACAGAGTGGCAAACATAGTAAATGAAGGTAAACAAAGGCCGAAAAATAAGCAATGTCAGTACAACCAAATGCATTGTTCAAAACAAGTTCTGCAGACTGTACCAATACAAAAGTTGTACAGTTTCAGCGCACAGCTGGTGTTTATGTTTATGTGTATTACATTCCGACTAAACTGTGTTGCTAATTTGCAACATTACCCAAATCTACCGTAAACTATACGGAACTCTGATCGCCATGTATGCATGCCAAACACATATCTAACCTTACTTCCAGAGTTCTCAACCCAGGCACTACGTAGATAGGGGGATAAACCCTACGATGTCTCCTCCACTTAAAATATTGGGCAGCGATCCGCTCCTGTCTCCTGTGATTCACCCCACTAGTTACCTTTGACAACTATTAGGCCTTAACTAATACGGGTGTCCACAGAAAATACACCAGTTAACCGAGTAGAGTAGTAGTAGTAGTAACAGCAGCAGTAGTAGTATTAGTAAACAGTAGCATTTATGATAAAATCTGGCAAGAATAAACTAGAATCCATCAGTTCATATCTATTAAGTCTGCATTGCATAATGAATACGTAAACATAACACAATCATCAAGAATAAACAACACCATAATGGATGGCAGATCAAGTACAGAGAGTTAAAGACAAGCACCTGCTGAGAAAAACTGGTTTGTCACTGAGGACTTCACACGATGAGTCATCCGGGTCAATAAACTGCTCAATGTAGGTCGACATACGATACTGCGTTACTAGCTGCTCATCAGCCGTCATGTCAGACTCCGTATCTATCAGCTCAGTTGTCACACGACCGCCGTACTTGTACTGCAATGCCAAATATATGCCACTAGATTCATTCATCATCAATATTAAGCATTAATTATTATTGACCTTCACACGCTACAGGCTATGGACAGCATAAATAAATTCCATGGTCATCATTTACATTAGCGATACACTAAATTTTATCTATGATAACTTCTGAAGACAACACTTAGTAGTTTGTAACTTTTTATTACGTTTTATGTAACTTTTTCGAAGTTTTTCTTACAATCTTCCTACGATTATTCAACAAAACTTAGCACTTTCTTTAAAAAATTTTCCCTCAAGTTTTCCCTAAAACATTCGCAAGTCTACAAAATTTATAATGTCTGAAGATTATAAGATGTTTTGAAAAGTGCCCCTCAGCATACTGAAGTCTATCATTATGGATAGTGAACAAAATATCACCAGCTGCTGTTATAGTCAACAATGACTTGTTCTATTAAGATCGACGTCAATAAACTGGCTGTCAACTTACGAACACAATACGGAAGCAGTACTCATCATTCAGCAGACAGATAGCTTGACGGCGATAAGCCAGCTCTGCCAGCTGACGTCTATATGCTGCACCAACGTTACCGCCAGCTCCGCCTCCGTTACGATGTCTGTTGAACAACTCCATCACTTCTTTACACAGGTCGTCGGCAAGCACATGCTGCAGCTGCACAGACAGACATCCACACACATGGTCCCACGGTCTATTACACACACGCCAGTTTTATTATTTTCTTCTGTTTTACCATCAGAATTATACTACGACCTGCCTCAGCCTACAAATGTGAGTACTCATTAACTACAGTGATCATGTATTCAAAACTGGCTGAATATTAGAAAGTGGGGTACAAAACGTCAGCAGTAACTTGAATAATACTCATAAATATAATTCCAACATATTAATGACTAATGTGCAGTTGACAGCTGACTGAATCCAGCTTAGCACCGAGCAAAAATGCAACTGCAACCAAGCCTACATATCTACCTTCAGCCTCATGTGACCTTGACCTTTGACACCTAACTCCAAAAGTCGATCGTTTCATGTCCTTGCCCCCCCGACCACTTGAGTCTGTTCGTGTTCGTTTTCAAAATATCGTTTTCATAAGTTTGACAACAGATGAACGAATGAATGAAGAAATCAACAGACATGTTGACAACATTATGTCTCTGACTGCCAGTCTCGCCTCGTGGAGGCGCAGAAACGATGCACAACAAGAAAAAGACATCACTGTTTTAATGTCGTGCACTGCCCCATCTGAGGTCTCAGATGTGGCCATCTGTGAGGCAGACTTTTTCTGGAGCACTGGCTGAACGTCGTCCTCTGACTGACGACAGTCCATCGCCCTTTGGTGACTGCAGTTGGCAAGAAGTTCACAACAAAGTATTCATTCAAATATAACTCGTTGATGTACGACTAGCCCGTGTTTGCTACACAACAACACTTTCTTGTATAAGAAATATGACAATGAAATGCAGTTTAACTCTGTACACTTACAATGTGCACATAATGCTGACTTGTCATCGTTACTGAAAAAATACCGTTGCACGATACAGTTTGACACTCACGGCTTCTCTTGGACTCCTAAAATAAGAGATGGTTTTTTTGCCATATGGTTTTGATGCACCCTATAGCACAGAGAAGAACAGTCCTGCTACTATAGTTATTACTATGACTTACTTGCTTATCACGACTTTGGCACCGCATATAAATATCCAGACTTACTTACTTACTTAGCGGTCGGTCAGAGATGACAGCTTTGCTTGTCTACCTGTCTCACAATATTCTGCAGCATTTTCTCGACAGTGAAAGCCATGAATGCACTCGAGTTGAGCGTCTTCTGCAGCTCACTCTCGAACGTAAAGACGTCGACAGTGCCCTCGATCATACCCCGAATGACGTTCAGAACAAAGTCGTAATGTGACCCGGCATACTTCACTGCACCTAGCACATCATGTCATCGGACCGCATCAGTCTTATCTGAACTAGTGACACAAAAAATGTTGTCTCCCAACCTTAAAAACCTTCATGGGACGATGACCTTTGCCAGACAATTTAGTAATGACGTTTAAAATAAAAATGTGACGTGTGTGAAATTAAATGAAACAGAAAATAAACTGCATGGCCCAATTATTAAGCGCCTCACTTTAGTTTAGTAAAAGAGGCGCTTATTGAGATAGGCTGTGTCGTGACGTCGTTGGTTGGTTGTCACGCGCATTCACTGTGGCCAAACAGTGCATCCTAGGCCTATAGTTACTATGGAACACTAATAGGAAACCCTATCCCAGGAATTCAATGGTACAAATTTCGACCCCATGCGGTGACCCCTAACTGGGGAATGGGCCCCCCGTGAGGCGCTTTTTGTCAAATTACTTTGACTTCTTGTTGAATAATCCTCATCATGTGTTGCTAAAAAGAACAAAAAATTTAGCTTTTGACACAAAGTACTTGACAACTTAAGGAACTTGATGTCTTGCTCACACAAATGCATGAAGGACAGAATTGATTACGAAGGTTTGAAAGTTTCAAGAACTTTTGAAGTTTGGCAATCTCTTTGAAGGTTCGAACCTTCGTTGCATCACTAATCAGGACCACACAAGTTCAGAGCCACCATACAGCATAAATAATCGAAGCTTAAAAATCACCTAAATTATTTTTAATCAATATTAACATGGCTGGCTCATGGCCATGGTATCTAGGTTGTGTCCACGTTCAAAATGCTTGTGTTAGGTATCTAGTGTGGAATTGAGAAAAAGACTGGAAGTACAGAATATGTGTTATATGCAGCAAGATACTACACTGTGTCTCAAAAAAACCAGACTGCTACGAATAATAATATGACAACTTCACCAATTCATAACGTTTACTAATTATTTTTGGAAGAGAAAGACGATAGTTAATTCTGAATTGATCTGATAAAATGTTTTAAAATTGGTTTAGAACCAGCTGCGTGGTTGCCATAGCAACAGTAGTGACGACACACCCGAACAGCAAATTTCTGGGCTGACTTTGAACTGCGTGTTATCGACAGGGCAATAAACGAGTGGGAAAACAATTGTGGGCTTGTGTCAAGGCCGAAAGACTGCTCTTCGAACACTACTTTTGACATTGTACACTGTTCCGATAAAAACACTGTTTAAAAGATTTAACTTTCCTGTTCATAAGACAGCATCAACTGTGAAATGACGCGTCCTTGAGGATTGCTATTGTAACCACTTCAGCTGGTACACTGCTGTAAAACCAAATGTCTTCTAATAGTGAGGTTTAACTGAGAATATCGAATGCAGATTTTCTGTGAAATTTTATTTAAATTAAAGAAGATTTTATCAAGTTATGCCAAAATGTTGTATTCCTAGCGGTCCGGTTTTTTTGCGATACACTCTGTCAAATAGCTACTGTTGTTATGGAAACTGCGCAGTTGGTTCTAAGCCAATTTAAAAACTTTTTAACGTAGTCAGTTGTGAACTGAATAATTTCTATCCCTACCAAAAATAATTAGTAAATGTTATGAATTGGTGTAGTTACGTCATATCAGTCTTAGCATCTTAGCAATTCGATTTTTGAGACACTGCAGATTGAGGTGATGAGATCATGTTTTGAAATAAGAACAAAAGATGCATGGATTACGTAGCTGAAGAGTACAGTATAGGTATCCCACTTGACACATTATAGGTCATTTCAGGGATGATTTAAGGGGTCCAAACAACATCACAGCACTGAAGGATGCTGGTTAGTCAACCAGGTCAAGGGTCAATCCCACCAGGCTCAGCTCACTAAAAGGTAAAGTAAAGAATGCAACAAAAAATTATAAATATGTATAGCATCATGAAGACCAAAGATACAGAGGCGCTTGGATGATAGAGATAAATCAAGCAAAATCAAAGCCCGATACAGCTGACCGACCTGTACGAAATGCTCATACTGTATGTTATAATGTTACTGTAGCACAGAGACAGTTCTGTTACTATTCCCCTTTCTCCAGACCAACATCACATCTTAGATGTCGTGAAGTGGAGGTAAGGGTTTATGAAGCTGAGGATGCTGAATCTAGAGAGAAACCATAGATAGCATGAAAGGAATGAGATGACAAAGATCTTAGAACTCTGCATTGAAATAAGGCAGACTCAGGGTTTGCAGTAAATTAAGGCAATTAACAAAGATGCTACAGTATGGTGTAGTAGGGTTCAACATCCCACTCAACACATTACAGGTCATTTTGGGATGATGTTTTGTGGGTCAGATGACCCAACCAAGAATGTCACAGCACTGAAGGACAATGGTTAGTCAACCAGGTCAAGGGCCAATCCCACCAGGCTCAGCTCACTAAAAAGTAAACTAAAGAATGTAAAAAAAATTAAATATATGCAGCACAACGAAGACATAAGATGAAGACTGACAACAATAGATGAGCTGGTGACATCTGTCCTAGGAGTCAGTCATTCACTGAAAATTAATCTAAAAACTTAGTTGTTGCATACGAGATGTGATGTTCGGAGAATGTTTCCATAGTCACGGAAGTCCGAGAATTTTATCATTGAAACTGAGTGGGAACCATGTGTTGGTGTCGTAAAACAACAGTCTTGTTATCCTGACTGTTGCACACACCATTCTAGTTATTCCATACCAAACAGGATGGCGATATTCCGACAGGAACCCCCCTGATGGGGCATCGAGTGCAGGTGGGGTAGGCAGAAATTGCGATTCTGAGCCTATATGCCTGCTGTTAATGCTGCAATAGGCGAGGTGTTGTCAACATGGTCGCCGGCCATCATCTCGCAAGTTGTGATAATTATATTGCTGGTCGTATACTGCGGGTATTCGACCACCAAGCGCCACGCGCGATAAAGTCACCGTCTCCGTGGTTCTTCAGCGCGAGTGCGACCAAGCGCGCTCTCGCACTGTACACAATCACGATTGATCATGTGTATGACAGCAAGGCTTGACGTTACGCCGAAGACAACAGAACCGAATTGTATGCACTAGTAAATCCGAAGCTGAAGTAACTAACAATAAAAAAACTGCGCTCCAGGTATTGTACTATTGACGCAACGAAGCTAACTACTGATAGACACGAAGCATCGCGCGGCCTCTTTGCGACAGCAGAGCTATTTGTTTCTCACCATCAACAAAATTCCCAACCATTCCCTGACGTTCCAGATCAGTGGGAACCCAGCAGTATAATACACAAACTGCTCACAGGAAGACTCAAGAATTCCAGTGCTTTCCCGCTGCCTGACGACGGCAATCCGGCGTATGTCTCGCAGTCGCTGGCAGAACATGTGATAGAGTCGAATGAACAGGAACCAGCTGCTGTTGGCATACAGCAGCACGTATAACTCGTCCTGCATAAACACACACACGTATCGACATTGGCATTTTAATAACATTAAAATAGTCCCAGCACTATGTACTGCTTTTACTCTGAAGTTATGACTACATGGTAGACAATTCCAATTCGGAATAATATTTCCATTCGATTTGATAGACATAAACGAATTGAATATTGGATTCTATTCTCCATGAGATCTACAGCATTCTAAGTTTTGAACTTTCAAAGATTTGCAAAGAATGAGTACTGACTACGTAGCACAAGCGAGCATTAAGCAGTGACTACTGAGTACTACTAATAGTCTACTAGCAATAATAATAATAACGGACATTTCAAACGTTCCTTAACTAAATCATCACAAACGTGCGTGCAGTGACAACAAATCAGATCAAAGAGCTAACAGTCACAATCATATAAACAAGTTTGTTTCTGCCTAGAGTCTGCGAGGGAAACTGCTGGATCACGTAGTAGAGATGGTAGGGTGTTCCAGGGTGACTTCCATGTAACAGATGGGCAATGCTTCACATCATACCACTGACTTCACCAGGTGGCAGTGTAAAGCTGTAATAATGCCCATCTGTATTTTCACTATACTAATCTAGGCCACGGCTGGCATAGTTAGGTCGTACAACATTGTGAGTTGCTCCTCAATTGCTAGCACTAATAAGAGGCCTTATAGAACGTTTAGTGATAAAGTCACCTTTCCGTGAAGTTAGACTTCAAAAGAGGTCAGTAACGACAGTCCTGGTAGTTAGACTAGACTGGCAGAACGACAGAGAAGAGTGAAGTTGTGCTGATCCGGGCTCAAACGTGAAGCTGCTGGTGAATCAGACGAGCGACACTGGTCCGTTAACGGCTGAAGATTGTCAAGTCATGCAACGACTTTCGTCCACGTGAAGGATCGTCTCCGGGTGACAAACTGTGGGCCGAGGAAGGTCAATAAAGACGAGATTTTTGCAAAGATCGTACGAATCGATAACGCGAACCACTTCCTTCGTGAGACAAGTCAAACTGCTTGATGCTTAAATATCTGCTAGGTTGCTTAGCATCACTCGAGCTTAGCACAGATTAACTAAATCGATAGAATATAGCGTTGTACTAACACATATATTCATCTCATTGTTTGTTGTAATAAATATTTGTATGAAACAAATTGCCTGTTATTGCCAACGTGTTAATATCTAGCTCAGTTTCAACGCTTGTATTCGACGCAGTACTAGTGTGGTAATTTGGGTTTGTCAGGGTGGATTAAGGCTGTAATTACAGTCAGTTAGGGATTCAAATACATACCTCTACAAGCAGCACCCTGCACAGCGGCACGGGGCAAGGTCTGCTGAGCCTAGCACTACTTGTTCTTCCTTTGTTCTGATGTACACCCACTCTCTGCCTGTCCATTCTGTCTTTGTGGCAAACAAACTTGGCGGTTGTAATAAAATTATCACACACTGCAGCAAGCCAGGATCACAAACAGAACAATACTAACGCCTTGTCGACTACACGCGACTGACTCGGACGCCGACGGCACGTCAATGAACTGCGGCAGCGTGTCGTGCAGGAACTGACTGATACGGAAGCTGTCGTCCGTCTGACCTGACGGCAGGTAACTCAGGTAGTGAATGATGAGATTTGACGCATCACGTATGTCGGACCGGCTCGTAAACACCAGGTCCAAACTTTGACCCACGATTCGTTCACCAAATGGTGGCAGCTGGCAAAAACAACGTCCAGTATACTATAATTTATGCAAATATTCAAAATCCGCTCAGTGACTTTGTAGCCCCTTTCCCTTGTATCATTCATAACAAGTTTTATCAAAATCAGACTTAACCAGGCAGAGAAGAAACAATTTCAGCAAAAGTCGACGGACATCAACAGATGATGACAGCTCACCCAGTCAACCATCACCTCTGCTGACCTTTAGTCACAGTGGAGTTAAAAATTTAAAATTAAATTAAACTACACATATTACTATAGCAATATACAGTCATAGCATCGGAGGCATTGAGGACAAGACTGGTATACAGTAGTGTTACACTATAGCTGAGAATTGAACCTGCAACTCTGATTGCAAGTCCGACATGTTAACGACTGTTAACGCCAATATAACACCGTGTATTGTATTGACTTACTGTATGTACTGCAGTGGCCTAATGCTACGTTCATACACAACTTCTGACATGGACAATAAACTTTCACTGATAACGATAGTGTTGCAGGGAGAGGGTGGATTAAATTTAAAATTTTAAAACAATTCAGACTTAAGTTACAACTAGACAGGCAGGTCGCCCTACAGAGCTCCACTGCTGCTGTTCCGGAGACTAAGTCCCAGTGTAAAATTTAAAGAATTCTCCAGAAATTTTAGAATCAAAATTTTAAAATCTGTTCCAGTTTTTTTTTGCGTATTGGCACATAGATCATGCATGTCAAGTTTCGTAAGAATCAGAGGAAAACTGTAGGAGGAGGAGCGATTTGAAAACAGTCATGACAACACACAGACAGACATCGAGACATCAATCAAAACAGCAGCGGAGCTAGAGTTAACTAATCAACATCCAATAACAACGATGCAACGGTGAGATAGACTGACTTCCTCAGCTGCAGTGTCAGCTCCATTAAGCAGTGTTTTGGTCCGCATCTGTCGTCCGTCGACCTGGCGGAAAGACGCAGCCTGGCTCTGCTGCCACTTGGCGTGGTTCTTATCGCACTGTTCACGCCACAGACGGTTGTAGTTCTTCTGTGCCTCGCGCCACTCGTCGAGTTTTGCCCGCATACGTCGCAGGACCAGCGGCACAGCCACGCTCGGCTTCTTCATCAGACCCTCAACCATGTCCGCTGCTTTGTCTCCATAAATCCTTCACATGACCGAACACCAGCTACACAACTCCAACCTCTAACAAATTATAGTCGCCCTTGGGCAACGCCAGACTGTACCAGCTTTTAGGCTTAGTTGCAGTAATTTAATAACGAAATATGGTTTTTACTACTGAGCTCAAATCGGCTATTATACATGAAACATTTGACGTGTGTACTACAAATGATGGATGCATAAACCCTAACACAAAATTAACAGAAAAGAACTAAAAATAAAAAAAAATGATGAGCAAGAGAAATATGAAAAGTATGAGAGTACATGAAGGCAGTCTGATGGGTATCACTAGGAAGGATTTTGAGACAATAGTGGCATGTTCAAAATAGAAAAGTACTCATTTTTCCTAACAAAGCTTCGTACTGCACAACTGATGCCAATGTATTACACTACAAACCTTCTGGTACACAGTATAGTATAGTATGGCATACTAGAGTTAGTTTAACATTACACTCAACACATGATAGGTGGACACTTTTAAAGGCCAGATAACCCAACTAACCTTCTTGAGGTCTAATTTACAAAGACTCTTGGATTTATCTTAAAATTGTCAAAAGTGTAGTCACTGGGTAACTGCCCATCATCGCAAAGGTTTACAACAGCTGAAAAAGAATAAGGAGAGGGTTATGGATGGGATAAGTAAGTAAGTAAGTAAATGATTTATAAAGAGCCAACATCTATAAAGAATCAGGGCGCGTTGAGAGGGGGTGGTCATTAGGGGTTAGGGTAGGCTGACTGAAAATAATGTGTTTTTAGAAGCCGATGAAATGTAGGGAGTGATTAGGGCTTGCCTCGATCAGCTGTTGATCGCGATCAGATCACAGGAAAGGCTGTGCGATCATGTGCGATCAGCAGACGCCGCGATCGCAGTCGTTTCAAATTTCACATCTCCACCAGCATTTGACTTGTTTCACGCGACACTGTGCCGAAACAGATCACGCTGAGTCGACTCACTATGGCAGTGCATTACAGCTGTACCGTATTAGTATCAGTAGGCACTGTGCCCAGTGTGTCGACTCCCTGTGCTGCTACCCGGGTGACAGCACCACTGCACCCTGGTCCCACCAGCGAGACCGACAACGGTGGGTCAGTCGGGAATCAATCTCAATCAGCATGTCAAACGCCGCACTCTGCATGCGTGCGTAGGTCTATCAGATTACTGACAGCAACTGCAGACTATACCACCGGGCCTGCCTGCTATCTGAGACGATATACCGGGTGTAGCGACACAGCGACTGCATGCATGCACAACGGATTGAACTATCAAGGCCTGCCTGCAATCCGTCTATGTATCTCTAGGCCGCTCATACGTTGCTAGTGCTACTAGTACTAATTGCAACAGGAAACTGTGATTGGTCCGCATTCAAGCTGTTGATAAAATAAGCCTACTGAATTATAGCGTTTAGACGTTGGACACCTGGCTTAGCAGGCTGCACTCCCTGTTAATACACAGGTTCTCAAATTTCATTAAAATTCGCCAGATGGCGCTAATACTAGCTGATGACGTCACGATCATCGATCACCGCGACAAGTGATCGAGGCAAGCCCTAGGAGTGGAGAATTACGGATACTGGCAGGCAGTATATTCCAGTTCTCGATGTTTCAATAAATTAGGTTCTATAGTCTTTGTGATGGCAGATCCGTGCTGGTCATTGTCCTATGCTAACTGTTAGATTATTATCACCCATGCAGCGATGGCATAGTGAGGTGGTATTGTTTTTAGTGGTGTCTCTTTGTTTGTCCACATAATAACTATTGAACCATTTGAGATATCACCATGAAATTTGTATGGCAGCAAGATATGGTCAAAAGCTCAGATCAGTTCAAAAATGACTGAATTCCAATGCACTGCGGCATACATTTAACTTCTCTGATGTTATAGTCTCAAAATCTTACGTAAATTTGGCCACTATATTTTAACTTTTGAATGTTCGAAATGTAGACAAATGTAAATGAGAACCTTTCCACAGACTTCCGCTGCAGTACAGCAGAAGTTCCGCCAAGGTTGGCGTCCAAGTGAAAAGCATTCAACTCGTCGGCGTTCATCTTGTTCATCGCCGACTGAACGGCTTCGAGTATCAGTACCGTCGACGCGACGTTGTCAATCACTATGTCCAACTGATACATGACAAAAACGTATAAACAGCATTTAACGCAATAACAGCAAACTCATTTGACGGCCAGTGTATCGAAGTAATCCAGATGGAATGATACCAGGTCAGAGAAATTCGGTCACCTCTGTCATCATTATCCTCTCCATTTTCAACTCCTGGCATTAGCCAGGCCTATAGTCGCTCTAGTGTTGAGGCTCTACCGAGTTCAGGCTCAATGCACTTTACCCACATGGCTGGGAAGTTTGTTGATGTTGAATGACCATCTTAAGTACTACTACAGACAATGTGTATGTGTGCTGTAATGCTGGTGCGGACTTGTGTAGGGATGTGAGCGAGTATTTAGTGAGGACCCAGACAACACTACACATGTCTCCACCCATACCCATAGGATTCCAAGTGGGTAGTATGACCGCAGGACGGCATTAGCACATAGCAGGGAAAGGTTAAATACTCATTTCTAGCATAATTTTTTTCCTAACCTAGGAAAACAAATTAACCCATTTCTAACAGTTAGCAAAAATTTTCTAGCCTAACACAGAATTTCTTTGCTAGCAATGTTGGCCATGCCCACTTAAGATGGCGGTGATCTAGGAAAGGCTTGGTTTTATTTTTTGTATTTTAAAATATCAACATTTGTGCACAGTAGGAATGTGCGGAAAACTGAAATTCGGTTTTTAAAAAACGAATAGTTCAAAAATTTGACATCCGTTCAGTTTTCCGACAGAAACTGCATGCAATCTGCCATTCAAGTAAAAAGGTAATAGAAGTAACTTTACTCGCATTAAATGTGCACATAAAGAACGTTTTAAAACACGACCAAAACAGAGAGTTTAGCATATAGATTTTAGAATGCAATTACATTATTTACTTGTTGTCGTTGTTGTGAGTGACGTCACTGACGTTAAAGCCATGTCATCCACTGTCGCTGTAATATTTACTATTACATGAGTAGTAAATAACTATAATATAATAACTATAATATCCGAACCAAACTGAGTTTTTTGGATCCGAACCGAACCAAACTCATTCCGAACCGAATCCGAGTTTTTTTTCAAAAAATGGAACCAAAAGCAAACCGAGATTAAAAAATCTATTCTGCAGATCCCTAATGCACAGTGTGTTCAAAATCTAGCTGTTTGCATTACTTACAAGTTCAAACAATGAACCAACAGCACGGACACAAGTTGTACAACGTGAACAGACTCTTTGTTGATGTGATGTGTTGTTCCAGAGGCAGAAAGTGGCTAAATTATAAATAAGTTTCTAACATTTAAAAAAATTCTATCATGTGCATTTAATGAGTCCCAGCTCGGAGTGGCAAGCCTAGCTAACCGAAACAAGCAACCAGGCATTGCCACCCTGGTCACGACAGCTTACAAATCACCCTGGACTACCTGCCAATCAACGTTAAATTACTATATATTACAGCAATATGCACATTGTAAAGAACATGTCTAAACCCTTTAACAATTTTCCCATTTCACGTTTTCTTTGGTTGCCTCAAAGTTTAAAACGCTCCTATTCATAATTTCCACACATTTCACCCACTGACGGGACTTTTGAGACACTATCTCATCTTGAGAGAGTATTTTCGTTGTCTTGATCTTGCTTGACGTTTATTGCTTGGTCTTGGTCTTGATGATCACTGTAACGTTCTTGATCTTGCCCTTACTGTCTTAAGACCAAGACAGTTCACTACCACTGTCGGTACTACTGTGATTTTGTCACTTAATTCACCTTCGTTCATTTTGGCTAGAGATGTACGGAATAGATTTTTTTATTTCGGTTCATAAAAGTTCATAAAGTTCTGACGCTTACAGCTAAAAAGCGTGACCAGCGCGGTTCAGTTTTTGAGGAAAAATCAAATTTGGTTCGGAATGAGTTTGGTTCAGTTCAGTTCAAAAAACGTGGTTCGGTTCGATTATAGCAACAGTGAATGACGACTTTTTGACGTCACTCACAACAATGACGAGTAAATAACATAGTTGCATTCTAAAATCTATACGCTAAACTCTGTTTCGGTCGTGTTTTAAACGTTCTTTACCTGCACATTTAAGCGATTAAAGTTACTTTTATTCACTTTTTATTTCAATAGAAGATTGCATGCAGTTTTTATAGGAAAACCATCTGAACCGATGTCAAATTTTTGGATGGTTCAGTTTTTAAAAAACCGAATTCGAACTGAATTTCGGTTTTCTGCTCATCCCTAATTTTGGTCACATGCGTTGTTTAGTGCTTGCCACTGACTGGAACCTGATAAAACGTTTTTGTGACGTCATTTTAGTTTCTGCCAAAATGACACTTCACTAATACCGTCTGTGATTATTGTGATGGGAAGGCTTGTGACACTGTCTTGTATTGAGACAGTCTCGAAATAACACTTTCATTGCATTGGTCTTGGAGGTCATTGTCTTGGTCTCTGTCTTGGCAGTTCCTGTCTTGGTCTCATCCTTAATTTCACGTAATGGCATGAAAATAAACACTAAAAACACCAATTGTGCACAATGCAGACAAATGCTTATCTCAATGCCAATTACAAACTGCCAACATGAAGCACTTCTCTGTTATTTTTCTGCATTTATCACTCATAAACACCCGGTATACACAACACAATGCGTATTAAAACTGATAGCGCAGTACGTCACCAGCACAATAAGAGCATATCTAAATACATCAGTAAACTGTAAATAGCATACTTCGAATCTCTCGTCTTCACATCTGTACATAAACTCTTCGTACTGAGATATTTTTGAATTATCAACAGTCGTGTCCTCTGACCACAGCGGAAATGACACCCACGTATCATTCAAAACCTGCAGCAACAAACACATTCTAGAAACGGGAATATGTTTCAGAGGCAGATTTATATCAAATTTTATTAAAGTTCATAAAATATGCTTTAGATTAAACTTAATTCAATTTTGTGTCTTGAAATACGTTTGTCCATTCGACAGAGTTCAGTATGTGCTCGTTTGTAAATTTAATGGTTATTTAGCAACGTGCAACCTGTTAAATGAATGTACGCAGAAAGCTGATGCACGTCAGTTACTTACTTCGTTACAGACTTCATTTCCAGGCAGAGTGCGGCCAGTGCAGACCGGCTGTTCATAGCAACTTGGCAGTGCTCTGTAACTAATCCCATGCTTCTTACACGATGCATAATCTACAAACAACCCCGGCCACAACGTAAAGGATAAATCCTTTCGTTCTAGCAGAACCAAGTCTTTTGTGCTGTATGTCACAGAACGTGGACGTCTGGTTAAGCTCTATCAGTCTCTTTTCTCCCCACCACAGTGGCTGGTACGCCTATACATACAATGCACACAGCAATAATGCTGTGGTATGGTCTGTGGACTGTATGGGCAAAGTGGGCTTTTGATGCGGCTTAAGGCGAGCGGCTGCTGCTCAAAGAAAACGCCACACGGTAAAGTCCTCTCTCATTCCCCTGGCGAATCTGGCGCGTACTACTCACACCAGCGTGGCTGATTTGCCTCTACATGATTACGGATTTCACACAGCTGGTGAATGAACGGTATCGGGACGCACTG
>Ga0209149_1000423_pt1 | contig 17778 bp, 10 predicted proteins | sample WorMetTyACAVOLI2_FD_187423 | JGI IMG/M metagenome (GOLD analysis project Ga0209149, IMG submission 187423) | Marine gutless worms symbiont microbial communities from Max Planck institute for Marine Microbiology, Germany - Olavius algarvensis... ... | reverse complement strand
TGTTTATAGCGACACAACTCAACTCAACTGACCCAGTTGAACAGCGTACAGCCAAGTCAGTCGTGTTTTTGTTTATGACGTCACGACCTACAAACTGAGTCAACTGGGTCACTACGTTCATTGATAGATGACAGTTGTTCACGCTGTGAACGTGTCGACAACTCGACGTCGAGTTGAGTTGAGTTGTGTCGCTATAAAGGGGCCTTAAGAGTTAATATGCTCGGTTTTTACCGCGCGATGCTATGCAAGCGTGGTCTATGCTGTCATGCAGTGTCCGTCCGTCCGTCTGTCTGTCCGTCTGTCACGTTTGTGGATCACGTCAAAACGAATAAACATATCTTCGCAATTTTTTCACCATCGGGTAGCGACACCATTTTAGTTTTTTCCAACCCAAAGGGGTGCCGATATTCCGACGGGAACCCCCCTAACGGGGGCGTCGAATGCAAGGGGGTATGATAAAATGACGATTTTTTCACCAATATCTCACTCTATCTCAGAAACGGTTAAAGTTAGATGGGTACATGCAGCGAGACAATTTGTAAGCATCGAATTCTCTTTCCATCCGTACAACATTTAGCGTGATTGCCTCAGGGGCGTACCCAGGGGAAACAAAAACGTGGTAAAAATAGCGATTTTTGGACTTACGCATTGACTTAAGCATCGTATAACTCGGAAACTATTGAATATAGATAGGTACATGCCGCGAGGGGTTTGGCAAGCATTGAATTGTCTTTCCATCCTGGGGACGCCCCTGGGGCAATCACGCTTTCCAAAAATGTGGGCTGCAGTACGTGAAAACGGCGATTTTTTTGCCGTAGGACATCGTAAGACAGAACCCGGCAAGTATTTTTGTCAAACTGACACTAACCCGTACTACTGACCCTATCCGACCCACGAGGCGGGGTCCTGACCCCAACCGATCCTCTAGCGGCAAAAAAGGGGTTTTGATGTAGGGGTGTTTGTCCGGGGAGTTTTGGTCGGACACCGCCGGAGACAATAGGACAAAGCAGAACAAAATTTAATAGAATTTTATGCACTAGTAAATCTGAAGCCGCAGTAACTACTAATAAAAAAATTGCGCTGTATGTTGAAGCTGACTACAGACAAACACGAAGCATCGCGCGGCCTCTCTGTGACAGCTGAGCTTCTTGTATTCCGCCACTGCAGTCGTGTTGGAAAAAAGTTATAGCGTATCTTGTACGTAGCTGTAATAACTTCTGACGCAACATTTTAGTTTTTGGCAAGCAACATCATGAGAATGCTGCCAAACTATTACTATGCGAAATAGCCATATTACCTTGTTAATGTTGCTACTTTACCTTGCAAAAATAAAATGCTGTCCGTTTATTATGTAGGCCTACCATCAAAACGGACCAAATGTAAGAAAACAACCGTAGCCTTCAAATTCGCCGGATATAAAGCTGGTGAATTTGGGTTGTTTTTTTGCATTTGGTCCGCCTGTTCAGATGGGGCGGCGTAAATAGCGAACATGACTGGAAGATTTCATTTACTCGGTGTCACGCCGTGGATAGACAGAGACAGTGTGATCTTCGTTGCTACCGACGATCATCACTGCAATCTTTACAGCGAACGATTGTGGCGACGATCGCGCAGTGTATTCATGACAACCATGTTTAAAATTAGTACAGATTCATGAATTTAACAAGAATTAACATTCCTAAAAATTCATTGTAGGCATACTACACCTATTTTTGGCTTTTTTTCATTAACATTGTAATGTGTTAAGTTGTTAACATTGTTACGGTCACACTACAAGCTTTGCACTGTGATACTGGTATAGGGTAAGTAGACTGTAGTATCTCGATCTGTTAGTAAAAGTCCATGCAGTTGAACAACGCACGTGATGAAATTTAAATAGACAGTCACTTTATTTGACATGACATTTACCATGACATTTAGCCTACCAGTCCTACAAAATGCCAAAATAAAAATAAATGAATAAAGTTTTAAAATTCGTTCCAAGTTATAAAATTCGTGAATTTCGAAAATTCGCGACGCTATTGTCGTTCCAGCTGTCTGGAACGAACTGGGCGAGCGTATGTGAGAAGACAGCGAAGAGCTTGAGTTGGAAATCAATTCTGCTCGAAGCATCGTGCAGCTGCTGTGGGCAGCGGCGTGGTGGGTGGTCTCAGTCTACGCTAGCCTCGCGAGCCGTCTATAGCAGCGAGTCTGGTGGCCAGTCGCCTCCAATCGATTGCTGGTCGCCTCATTGACGCCACCAGATCAACAACTCAGCTCCGTCGAAAGCACAGGACTAAGTCATACCGGTCAATACGGTGTTTATAGTTTGCCTTTTTTCCGCGCGATGCTATGCGACAGCAGAGCTTCTTGTATTTGATAGTGTCACTTGGCATTTACATCACTAACCTATGGACAAATGATAGCAACGTTTTCTACTATACGTTGATGACACAGCTTGATGCAATGGATGAATTACCGTTAATTCATATTTGTATCATACACGACTTATGAAAATGGCATTGGCACAGTACCGCAAGTGCTAGACCTGTATATTGAAAGGTGATTGGTTGCGTTATCGACAGTAAATATATACTTTCAGTTTCGGATTTTGTGCCCCCGCCCCCGTAGGGAAAGGGGCAGGCAATAAGCGTTGCTTTTGTCCGTCCGTCCGTCCGTCGCGTACATAGCGAATAATTCGAGAACCCAAAGGCCTGGCGTGCCCAAATTCGGAAGGAAGGTTCCCCACCTTAGAAGCGACTCACATACCAGTTTAAAGGCCAAAAGGTCAAAGGTCAGGATCACCAGGCCCATTAATGCTGACACGCGTCGTGCGCCATATCTTCCGAATGGCAAGGCCTACGAACTTCAAACTTGGTACACGGATGGAGGACGACGATCCGCATCAGCCACAGGCGCCATGACCTCCAAGGTCAAAGGTCAAGATCATAAGCTCACATCATCTGTACGTCTCATCTCTGCCTCTTCTTAATTTGGGAAACAAAATGCTGTACCTGTGTCATTAGAGGCGGGGGCATACCGTGTCGGCCGAACCTGATGGCCACACTTCTTCTTAAATGTGAAAATCTTTATATCGTGTCTCTGTTGTGTGCTTTGCCTGGCTGTTATAGATTTGTTGTTGTGTCGTTTGTGTCGCGAAACAGTACTCCATGTTTGTCATCAGCGCTCATTTGGTGTAATGACAGTGGTTATGAGTTGGTGCTGACCTGCCAAGTTGTGAAACCGTTCGAGTGAATCTGTGTTGACAGTTCAAGTTCACGTATTAACCTGTCTTTGACTTACCGTAGTGAGGCGCCGGGCTAAAACGCAGTATTCCAGATGTGGTCTCGTAAAAGTCTGACGTAGCTGATGCACAAATCTGTTGATTCTGCCAATCCTGTGCTGTAAACAGCCGATTGAGCTGGTGTGGAATTCTGTAGCTGCGATGCTGCGTGTCGAACGGTGAGATACGAATAACCGTGACCTGATGCATGCTGGCGACGACGTCAGTCCGTGTTTGCCATAAGCCGGTGATGTATAATGTCTATAGATGGACAGCGTGTCCGTGGACTGCATCGTTCCGGCTGTGTGCCCGGTGGCCGGCCATGCGGTGTGTTGTGTGATTTATATAGCGACGTGCCGTCCAATGACCGCGCCAGCCATTCTCGCCACGTAACAATGCTTCCTGGACATTTTCACGTCGCCCATCGGTCCTTCCTTCATCGCATTTTAACATTAATGACCATCTCCGCCCGTCTGCAGCGTTACGGCTATCGCCAGAAGTGATATGTGATGGTGTGAACTATGGCTGTTGATTAATGCAACCCGCCTTGTGCAGGATACTCCCTGTTGTCTCTCTGACTACGCGTAGTATGTCCTTCAGTAAATAGTAAGTAGCAGCGCGTTTCTCAGTCGTCACTTGTTAGTTATCGAGCGAACTTGTCACGACACGCCGGATTTTAAATTTTTGTCACGTTCAGTGATGCTAGAAATCTGTCCGTCACACGCTGCTATTGACGCAAAACAAATGACCGTAGGATCGTGCAGTTTTCAAGCCCAGGGACTCAAGTTTTTTGATGCCAACTTTTATACCCCAGGTCCCAGGGGAATGCGCCTTGCGAGGGCTTCAAACGAGACTGGGAAATCGAAAATGTAACAAGATAGAGCTATACTTACAATGACAGACTGACAGGAAGTCGTGTGTGATCTATCGAATGAAGCCATTTTCAATGATCTTGAATGATGGAACTCCAGATTTCAGTGGCACGCCATTATTTGATGCTGAATATCTCAGAAACGGTACGAAAATGGTGCCGTTCGATAGACCATAACTACTCGTTGGTCACCCATTGCAAGTATAGCTCTATGTTATACCACAGCAGCAACAGTTAGTTACACATCGTGACCTTGAAATCTGGGTTAGAGGTCACTCAAGGTCATTGAAAGTGATACCATTCCAAAATTTGGGTACGGTTTGCTATTCGCATTCAGTAGTAACTATGGCCCTATCTTGTATCATATCCGAGATAAAGCGAGATGTTGATCGTAAATCGTGATTTTTTCATATCCCTGAATTCGACGCCATCATCATGGGTCCCCGTCGGAATATGGTCATAACGTTTGGTATGGAAAAACTACAATGGTGAAAAGTTTGATGATATATTCAGCCGCTTCGACACAATACCGGCGTGTGACGGACAGACGGATATCTTGCGACAGCATAGACCCGCTATGCGTAAGATCGCGCGGTAAAAAGGACACGGCCAAAGGCTTAGAGCACGAGTAAACGTATGGTTGGGAGTATGCAGTGCTGTGAAGACGAGTGCGTGGGTTTGCGGTGGTTTGTGGTGTGTGTGGAACGGAAGAGCATCATGTTTATACGTTGATGACTGACAGGTGCGCTGCTGATAACACAGCCGAGGTGACGTGCTTTAACAAGAATGGGCACATAAAAACCGGAGAGCAACGAACCATTATACAACAATCCGCTGATCGGTACACTGGCCGTTGATGGGTGGGCTTTTTTTGGTACAGCGAGGAGGGGCCTGGGCGGGCTGGGGCCCAGCCCAGTCCCCTCTTCGGTGTACCAAATGTCACAGCCCACCCATCAACGGCCAGTGTACCAACAGTGAACTATTGGATGTGGGACTATAATTACCCAGTTGCACTGTAAAGGGTTAAAGTGGCGTGTCGTGCACTTGCGACCTGGCAGCTGCCGGCATGTCTTACCGCAGCGCTGACCATGAGTATACTGCAATGTACTCACTCACAGTCTCGCATAGTACTAGTACTGCTCTTACTGGTTTCTTCATCAGGCTCTCCGACTGCTTCCGTCCGACACCTGTCTACTATAGGTGGACTGGAGGTGCGTCAAAAATTCCGATGTCCAATATAAACCGCCCCGCGGGGTGAAAATGAGCCGAAACGCGTCGGAACCGAGTTTCTGGGTTCCACAAAACCGTCTCCGACCGTTCCGATTTCACGTTTTCTTGCCAGAACGCACTTATGAGTTGTGATTCACCAAGAAGTGGTATAGGCATGAATAAAAAGAACAACAGACAGCTTAAATAACAAACTTAACTAACAATTAAACTCGATAACTCTGTCAAATACCTAATGAGCATCGATAATGTTCACAATGCATAGCGTATTCCAAAGTAGTGAATTATACCATTAAAATTTTCGTAACTTTCACAAACGCATTCCTTTTTGTTTCAAGAAGTAAGAATTAAGAAGAAATTAAAATACTCCCGACATTCATTTATTAGCAGTTACTGCAGGATTTGAATAGTTTCATTAAAAACCTGGTCACCACAAAGTCCAATGATCACTGCTCAGTTTTGTTAAGTGAATAGTGTTCCAACCCCAAAGTTAGTATTGGGAGGCTTTTGCTTTTTACTAACTGTAAAGTGACTTCTTTGGAGACCAGTTGTCCAACTTTGCCCCTAGAAAATGCCAGTTATGTTGTCTATTGTGATTCAATTGGCAACATTTTAACTTGCTGTACTATACTGATATTATTTACAACGTCACTATTTCAAAGTTTATTGCTAGTCTGCCTTAAGGACGGGCCAGATATGCGATGGTTGCCGTCATCGGTCAGTCGTTCGTCCGTTGTCCGTCCCGTGGTCATATCTTGAAAACTAAGCAAGATAGACTCATGTGGAACACTATTAGGAATATGGCTTCACTTATTCTGTTACCGCATTCAGATCCCCCGGACGCTTCACTGGGGAGATAATTTGGTTTCAAATACAAAATGTGTGCAATTATTAATATGCCTCCTTTTCGACTTGGCGTCAGACCACAGCTGTTGTAAATCAAGCACGACCGTCGCCTTCTGGCGGTGTAGTCAACTGTTGTAAACGGAGTGCGACGCTCGGAACCTGTAGTTCACAATAGTCGTCCGTTGTTTTTGACATCGTAGTCGAACAGGAGGCGGACCAGCTTCTATTTCCAGTGCAAAGTTCTTGTTTTTTTCATGTGAACATTACGATGAAAATTTAGTTGTTCAAGACACTGCTATGCGACGGCTGTTGCCGATGATCACAACGTGCTTTGGATACTCCGCAGATGCACAGTGAACTGTTTGAACTGGACTTGAGAGATGTGGAACGGTAGTGTTCGATAGATACTGTAGCATTTAGTTGTTGTAATCCATGCGATAGATTCAGCTGGTTGTATTTGAGTGCACAGTATAGATCACACAGTGAGTATCCAACAGCGAGTAATGTTATGTCCCGGAAGCTTCTTAAATACCAGCTTTGCCAGGTGACTTCGCTAGCCGTTTGGACGCCTGCGTCTCTCTCTATAACCAACAGAGTGTCAAGTGTGTATGTTTCGCACATAAATATTTTCGGTAGTTTTTGAAGAAATTATTTGCAGTTACAATACAGCACACAATACCGTGGTATACCAGCATTTTGATTTCTTGAACCGGCGCCTCTGTAAACTGGACAGTATCCGCATCAGTCTTTCCTGGCGATGCCACATGATGTCCATTCCATTACACTGCAGCAGTGTTGTGAACTTGTGACCTAAACAGGTGGTGTTGGGACGTCTTGGTTCTTTCCTTTGATCTTTTGTAGGACGATTTGATGTGTTGGGGCAGACGCGAAGCTGGTGGCGGAGGCAAGGAGTTTCAATAGCGGGTATGCCGATCAGGTGCGGCCTTTTCGGCGGCAAGCCCATCCCTTTTCTGCAGGGGGGTCCAGTAGTTTCGTTCAGAATAATTCGAAAGTGTATTTGAGCCGTCTGAACCGTAAAAATTTGGGACAGGTTTGGCCAATCTAGGGTCAACTTGGCTAGGGAGACGTGCAGTCGTTCCTCCGTGATATCGTTATTGCATACCTAGTGTCCCTCACCCGTCTTTCCCGGACACGACGCCGATTGAAAAGCAACTCCGCAGTATCCTTTTCCAAACCAGGCTCTGGATGCCGATGCGTTCTACGTCGGGGCAATGATGCCGGTCGGCGCTAGTTGCTTTGACGTCGTTGTTTAGACGTAGCGCTAGTGATGGATTGCCTGCTTGTTTGTCTGTCAGGCGCTGTGTAAGCTGGCGCAGCAGTTCGTCAACAAGAGACAACTCCCGCCATCCGGCGGCTCAGACGAACACAAGTAAGTAAAGCAGCACCTGCGTCTCTTCTCGTATACACTTGTCTTCCGGTCGTCACTGGAATTCGTAAATTGTTTATTTATGATAATTGTAGTTTTATGGTGCTATATTATATTCAGATAATTTTTTTTGGTTTTATTCTTTACTTCACCTTTTGATAAGCTGACTCTGGTACTAACCGCTGAGGATTGTGTTCGAGTTCGGTTCAGTTCGGGTTCCGTCTGTCAAACAAACAGTTTGGGTTCGTTCTGTTCGGTTCGTTTTACTGACAGGTATAGGTTCTGAAAGATATGGCTGCGTGGCACAGTGGTAGAACGTTGGTCTGGTCTGTGACCGGCGAACTTTCCCTGTCCTGCGCTTGACCTACAGCTGGCGGGTAACCACTTATGTGGGTAAACCGTCCGCTGTAGGTCAGTCAACTAGCTCAACTCAGCCTTTCGTCCTCTCGGGGTCAATAGATGAGTAGTAAGCTGCAATTAGACGGACGCTATCACCAGTCAGTGGTAGCGCCATCTGGTGAACGCTTATGAGGTAAAGGCAGGCATGGTGTAATTTGCAGATAAAACTGTGTGATCCATGCCTGAGTGCCTTAGAGGTTTCACGACTAGGCGCTGTGTAAATCCACGCTACCTTTACCTTACCTTCTAGTTCGGTTCAGTTTCAGTTCGCTTACCATCTCTAGCTCGTTTGTAATAGGTGCAACGAATTATTGTTTATTGCCGTCATTTCTGATATTAAAAGGCTGTTATACGCCGCACTTTTTATTGATATTGTTACCACAGTTATTGAAGTCAGTGTTCAAGTTCACAACGGTACAAAATATATCTCAATGTGATTTTGTAATTCAGTAGTAATATGTTGTAAATATTGTATATGCGACAGGCAGTCTGTGGGCAGGTATGCTTGTGCTGTATCCTATCCGCGTTTTATAGTGTAGTGTGGTTAATAATATGTTCATGATTTTTATTTGACGTATCTTTTTTTACTTGTTTACTGTATGTTCATTGAGTTCATATGCTGCTTCGTTGGTTGTTGTCAGTATGGTCGATATTTGACTTCTTGTTTTATTTTGCACATTTTTTGGGTTATTCACTTTATTATCGGTGTAAACACTAAAAAAGTCATCATCATCGTATTACTGCTGTCATTAATATTACAGCTGGTCTTACGTTAAGTTGTTAAGTTGTTAAGTTGCCGTTTTATCATCACCATCCTAATGAAATAAAAAATTTTAAAAATAACAATTATGAGTTACATTGTCAACAGTGTGCCAGTGTTACCGCCGTGCCTTCAACGAACGAGATGCGTCGTCGATATACATTTACATTATGTTGATGTCACAGCGTGTAAAAACTATGATATTTTTACGGGGTATCATTGTGACTGACAGCTGAGTCGTAGTTCAGACCAGAAAAAAAATTCCTATGCCTTCGTTCGATATTTTTGCCGCGCGATGCTCTGCATAAACGCGGCTATAGCCGTCATGCGGTCTCCGTCCGTCTGTCACGTTCGTTGATGTGAAAACGAATAAACATATCTTCGAAATTTTTTCACCATCGGTAGCCACGCCATTCTAGTTTTTCCATACCAAACGGGGTGGCGCTATTCCGATGGGAACCCCCCCCCCCCTAACGGGGGCGTCGAATGCAGGTGGGGTATAGGCAGAAATCGCGATTCTGGTCTAATAGCTGGCTAATTTAATTTGGTTGGTTCCGTGGCTCAGCGGTAGAACGTTGGTCTTTGACCGGAGAGCTTTCGCTGTCCTGCGCTCGACCTACAGCTGACGGGTGACCACTGACCACTTATGTGGGTAAACCGTCCACTGTAGGTCAGCCAACTAGGCCAGCTCAGCCTTTCATTTTTTCGGGGTCGATAAATGAGGAGTAAGCTGCAACTTGATGTTGTCACCAGTCACCACAGATTCGTGGAGGCGCCATCTAGTGAATGCGAACGAAGGCTAAAGGCAGGCATGGTGTTGTTTGCAGGTTAAACTGTGTGATCCATGTCTGAGCGCCTTGAGGGCGAGTTACTTGTCATCAGGGGCGCTAAATAAATCCACGTACCTTTACCTTTACTTTTATTGAAGATTGGTGGACGTGCGAACTACGAAGTGACAAAAACAGTTACCGACGACCATGCAGTGTAGATCGCACAGTCGGCGACACACCAGCGAATGTTTGTTTGTGACAGCCTGCAGCATGGACCAATACGCCGAAGAGAAGAGAACAGAAAAGAATTTAATTGTACGCAGTGGTATATCTGAAGCCGAAACTGCGCTCGACGTTTTGTATTGAAGCTATACAGACACGAAGCACGCGCGGCCTCTTTGCGACAGCAGAGCTTCTTGTTTTTATCCGAAGGCAAAGAAAGCCGACGTAGAATGTAGCTAATGAAGGCGGCGTAACGAAGCCAGCTGCTGTTAAGCTGGTCAGGGTGACTGCCTTGCGTTGAAAGGAAACGATGTAATGGATCATTCGTGTATAGCCTGCAGCCAGAGCTGGCAGATGCATTGAACCATTGCCGTAGCGACTGACCCGTCGTGGGCTTGCTGATCAGTACATGTACTGACAGAAGTGTCCGTGTAGTCAGACGCGGCTAGACGCTGAGTGGCAGTCTGACATTAGCTAGCTGCTGAAACTGACTATTTCACACTTTCTTATCAGTGTCACCACTCACCAGTCTGACGTACGTGTCATCCGCGTTCTCTGTTGAGGGTTCTCTGTTGAAAAGACGTGGCAATTCTGCACGACTCCTCTCGCCCGCAGCGACGTATACGTCTGACTCGTGTGATTGGGGATTTGTCTACATAGTACCAGTTGACAAAATATTTCACGAGCTTGTGGTTAAGAGCCAACTGAACTACGTTTAGTTCGTCAGGTTCAGTTATTTGTTCTTGTCTGTAATAATTGATGAACATCAATTATTACACACAAGAAAAAATACGTACATATGCGTACATATACATATACATAATAATAATAATAATAATAATAATAATAATGCCATTTGTATAGCCCAAATTCGCAGAAAGCAGCAAATGGGCTGTGGTCAGTGTCCAAAGAGAAAAGCTTTCTGCCTAGCTCTAAATGTCTCTATCGACATGTCCGTTGACCGCAAGTCGTTCGGCAGACTGTTCCACACTGAGGGGCCGTGGACAGAAAAGCCGTGTAAACGTTTATATGTTTGTTTTTTATGCACCCCTTCCATCCGTTAGGAGTACTGCCCCAGACGTGTGACTAAATACATGCGTACATAAGCCTTTCATTGAATGACAGTCAAACGCCACCATCAAAGAAGATACTAAAAAACGTATCAATAGAAGACTTTGAATAGAACACGAATAAAAACCTAAAAATTGAAGTTATCGTAGCAGAGTTCGTCGGTAACTTGATCAAAGAGACAACAGAGAAAACAAAAGAGCGCTGATATAAATCATAATGACAACGTGGGAGTCTGGGAGAGCAAAAGCACTGCGAGGAGCGTGATATCGTAGAGATAACCGTAGTAGGAGGCAGTAAAACGTTACTGTTGTAGTTCTTGACATAAGAGTGTTTTTGCATCAAATAGCCGTTTTTCAGACGTGGTGTTGATGGAGGGAGTTATATTGAGCAGGTCGATGCATGAAGTCTGGCAGATTGTGCTCGAGGAGACTGATCGTGTTGGCAAAGCGCGACTGCAGGCGGCCGACACCTACCTGTTTCAGATCTCGGAGCCCTGCAAACCAGTGCGGACTGCAAAGAGCCATGTGGCAAAAAAGGTGGTCGCCGGTTTTCTGTGTAACTCTGATTGGCTTTGTCACCAGAAGCTGTTGTAAATGTTTGATGAGCTCCACAGCCGGCTGAAAAGGCCGGTGTACTGTTTTGTGTCTGAGCGAAACTGACATTGCTATTTTCAGTCAGTGAAATTCCAAACCTCTTTTCGTAGCCTTTTTTTAGGTCAATTTTTAATATTGAATGAAGTAAAATTTTCCAAGACATGCTTTGCGTAATTTTTACTGCGCAACGCATATGCATAGCACGGACTATACCGTAGCAAGATGTCTGTCACATGCCGGCATTGAGTGTAAACGGTTACACATATCCTCAACTTTTTTTCACCGTCGGGTAGCCCCACCATTCTAGTTTTTTTCATACCAAACGGGATGGCAATATTCCGACGGAGACCCCTAACGGGGCGACGAATGCAAGGGGGTATGAAAAATCACGATTTGCGACGAATATCGGGCGTTATCTCGTAACTGATGCAAGATAGAGCCGTAGTTACTATGGAGGCTAATAGGAAACCGCACCCAAGCTTTTGAATGGTACCGGTTTGCATGAGTGACCTCTAACCCAGATTTCAAGCTTGATATCATTCAACGTCAAATAACTCAAAACGGTACAAGATAGAGCTATATTTACAATGGCGGGCCAATAGAAAGTCGTATGTGATCTATTGAACGGCGCCATTTTCAATGACCTTGAACAACCCCTAACCCAGTTTTTAAGGTCACACTATTCTTTAATGCTGAATATCTCATAAACGGTTAAGGGTATGGCCATAGTTACTACGGAAGGGGAATAGGAAACCGCACCCAAGCTTTCGAATGTCCCCAGTTTTAATGACCTTCAGTGACCTTTTCAAGGTCACGATGATTCAACGTCAAATAACTTGAAAATGATACAATATACAGCTATACTTACAATGGCCAACCAATAAAAAGTCGTATGATCTATCGATCGGCGCCATTTTCAATGACCTTGAACGACCCCTGCCCCATTTTCAAGGTCACGCCGTTTTTTGACGCTGAATATATCAGAAACGATACGACATAGACATAGTTTCAATGAAATACTAATAGGGACTAGCACACGCCCTGCTCAATAGTGTCATTTTGAATGATCTTGAGTGACCTTGAGTGACTTAGCTGAGCTTCTTGTATTAATTTTGGTTGAGATTTCACTGTTTACAGTATACCATGTATATGTATCCTAAACAACCTCTTCACATGGTAACATAATACATGTGTGTTCTAAATGGACAATAATCCAGTGAATGCTAAAATTAAATGATTATCTTATTAGCAGCAAAAGCAGCATAGATTTGCTGGTATGCAGTAGTCAGTACTCTGCCATGACTGCTAGCAGGAAAATGAAATCGTTGACTGATGGATTCCGTCTGGACTCTGGATTGTATAAGAGAGAGGAGACAGTAACTACATTGGAGGAGTTAGAGGCACAGCGTGGTTGAACTCTTAGACTGTGATAGCTATGGAAGGAACTAATCAACATGTGTCCATCTTTTTCCACTGGCTCTTTGCATAGCAGCAGTTGCTGCTGCAGCCACAGCAGCAGTAGTGTTTGTGATGAACTGATGTGGCCGGTCCGCCCCACATCGTACGCATCAAAACTTGTGAAGAGTTGTGGTACAGTCGACCGTTACAGTAGTGCAGTATCATGGTGCCGTGGTGTTGATCTCGGATGCTCGCAGGTGTTTGAAAACCTCGTCGACATTCAGAAGGAGCTGTCGTTGAGCGTGCAGGAGCTGATGAAGCTACAGAAGATCTACAAAGAGGAGGAGCACGTCACTCACGACGCTTGCATCAAAGCTGCTGATGCTGATGACAAGTTAGTTGTTTACAATTGCAGTGCAGCACTTGTAATGAATGAAACATAGTTGTCTACATATTGTGTTTATCAGCAGTGGTAGTCGTCGCAGTTTTATGGACTCGTCGACCTTTTTAGATTTCTTAAGCTTATCATTTGTTCTTTTGTAGTACGTTTTTGTTATATTTCTTGTTTTTATCATGTGCAGTTGATTAAGCTCGTTTTTGAAAATAGGTTACAGTTGGTAATGAGGATGGTCGCCAGTTAGGGTGAGATTCCATTGCTGCTCGCATAGTAGTGATAATAATGAAAATAACTGGCGACTGGTGCTGCTGTACAGAGTGAAGCGCAAGTCTGTCGGCTTGTTTACATCAATGTCCAAGTTGCAGCAACAGAGTACGAAGGTACATCATCTCAGTTGAATGCAGTAGGCATTGTGTTATCCAGTAGCAGAGACATGTATGAGTAATATGTGGAGAGCGTTGGCATAAGTTTAGTTGTTAATGATTATTTTCCAGTGGCAGTTGGCCATAGAAAATAGAACATGATCTGTGATATAGCAGAACATCAAATTTAGTTGGCAGCGAGAATAGCAGTACAAGAGTGCGGGCAAAATATCACACGCATAACATGAGAAAGTGGTCATTGAGTTTTTTCTTATCATGTGAGCAGTTTTGTAGTAATTAGGCTACTAGTTACTGCCGATAATGCAAGTAATACAAGTAATACTACAGTAATACTGTAGTAATAATCATAATAATGAAGCAGAAACGTGAAAAATTTCATATTCTGTTATAAATTTTTCTCATACAGAGTTTGATTTATAATTTGATGAGTCAGCTGTTTCCGGATAATGCAGTAAATATAGTTTTAAGGGAAATTTGGCTTGTGTGTAGTTGAACCAGCGCCGTGAAGCTTGTGAGGTGAAGTCAACGTCCGCTCGTAATGACTATCTGCTGAGTTTGGCTGCCACAAATGCGCACCTACAGCGTTACTATCACAGTGATACACCGGAGCTCATGAAGGTCGGATATCATGCCAGTTTTGTATCTACTAATGATGTACACGAAATAATTCTCATAGATATAGATGTTACTATTAATGAAGACATGATTAAATAAACATTATATTCAGTCACAACAGTTATGCAGATATGCTTGTGTCCAGATGCAGCTGAGTCATGGATTATTAGTCAGTCTTAAGTCTGCATATAGTTTATCATTAGTAAAACACAACGAAATTATATTTACTTTTGACACATATGCAACAGTTCCAACCAGATGAATTTATTTAGTGAAAGTCTTAAGTTCTCGGCGAAATGTAGGCTATGGACGTAATCGACGACAGCAAACTGTTACAGCCTGTAGCTGAGACCACCAATGATACCAACACTGTTAACGTGATGAATGTGCCGAATATGTACGTGCCATTTTGCACAAAGTACATTTAGTTGTGGCGATCATCATTACCCCCAACAAAGGAGGAGGTAAATGCGTTTGCCCACGTTCGTTTGTCTGTCTGTCTGTCTGTCTGTTAGCAAGATTACTCAAAAAACGTGTGCATGGATTTGGATGAAATGTTGCGTGTCGACAGATGTCGGGACATGGATGAACTGATTAACTTTTGAGCCCGATCCGGATCATAGTCCGGATGCCGGAACCGAATTGCTTTCTCCGATATCGTATGCGCTGCAACGCGGGATTTTATTACGTTGGGAAAATCCCACATACAGATATTGGGTGCCCGTTGCTGCAGCGAAGCGTGGTTTTAAAATGGTTTTATTCACTGCGAGCCATGGGAACAACTTTGTCAGAGGTACATGCACTCCACCAAGTGCCCTTCTAGTTTTATTTAAGATTGTATTATTTTTTGGCTCCAGTAGATAGTCACATTGTTGTAGTTCGACTAATTCATGCCATGTATAGGTTTTTTAATGAGCATGTCAGTGACTAAATGGTGGAGAGATCATTGTTGTAGACACTGGACGGAGATGTGTATGAAAGAATGCAGGAATATTTTACGCTGTTCTGTCAATCTGAACTGAGCAGCTGTGGCATCACACAGGAGTATTTCATGAAAATACTTTCCGATGCAACAAAGGTGAGAGTTGTACATTTTGCAGGTGTGAGAGATGCTGTCATGTTAGAAAATTATTATTAATTTTGTCAATTACTGAGTTACAGTACACTGTATGTATGGTGAACATAGATGAAAAACAGTGAGCCATTTCGAAATTTACTGATATGAATTGTTGGTTATTATAGTCAGTTATTATTTTAACTTGTGATGATCTGATTTGTGTAATAAAATTTTACTTGAAAAATAGTGTACTTCTTCCTGCAGTAATTTTCGACAATATTTGTCAATTTGTATGTTACAGATTTGTGATATTATGTTTTCAGATCAATCGTCCGTACAACCTACAGTGTTTTCTAAATGAAAACACAGTTTTTACGGATATTGTGAAATTTGAATATCAGCCTCAGGATAATGACTCGGTGAGTTGTTTGTTTATATGTAATGTGATGCACTGAGATTATGCTTAGCATACAGTGAACGATATGACAACATGTGATAAAAGACTTTTGCTGTGTACCGGTTTTTGATGTGTTACGCAACTATGCAGTTGTTATGCTATGAGTGGTGTCTTGACTGTGTATGTATTAGCAGAATTAAAAATTAACAGAATTAGTTCATAATAAGTTTAATTACCTTTGTTTGTGAATTAATGTAAAAACTGAAGTTTACAGACATGTTAACAGCAAAATTTCATGGGTAAAACGTCAGATGTCAGAATTGGAATTTTGGTTGTAGTGCACACGGCCTATAAATGTCAATGTACAGCACAACTAAAATCCCAGTTCTGACATTTGCTATTTATGGTGTGTGATTTTGTCGTTAATATGTGTAAACTGTGTTTTTACATTAATAATTGCTGTTTTTCTATTATCTTGGCTGTCAGTATACAACGACACACTTGTATAGCATTTGTGTGACGGGTTCTATTTTTAGAAAGTTCTATTCACGAGCAACATTTGCCGCTCATATAGTATGCCCCTCTCTTGAATCATTTAGAAGTTATTTAACTTCAAAGTTGACATTACTCGAACAATGTTAAAAAATTCAACATATTTGGCCTTTTGAAGGAGACCAGTGGGATCTACCCCCACATACTATACATGTTTAGAAAGCTTGTTTCATGGGCAACATTTGCCATTGATGAATTGTATTAAGAGACTTCAGGACTTTGTGGATGAAAAAGAACATTTTGAACACTTGTGATATTTAGGCTCAAGTGCATACCAGTTATGTGAATGACCAGGATATTTTTTTTATTTAGTGCAATGGCAGTGTGCGTCTTTTGTTGCTAAAGTTATTGCTATGCAGTTGACGTGTTTCCACAATGTAGGGTAGCAGCAGTATATAAGTGAGGTGGCTAAATGTTGTTTCATATTAACTCAGTATAGTGTGAGCCAAATACTACAGAAATTGGTCAACATTTGTAGAAACTACACTAAAATGAAAAAGAGTGGCATTTTTATAGATTACAGTGTATATTGACTGTCTTTTTTAATTTTTTTGTTTTTATTTCTTTTACTTTGTGTGTGTTACCACTGCTGGTGGTGAATAATGGTTGTCATATTGCCAGTTATGTATTTTGTGGCCATGAATTGACGGACTGACAGTGACAGGACTGTCTGTGCAGATAAGCAAAGTGATGTCAGAACACCAGTCTCAGCAGACACTTGATGCTGAAGCCAAACGATGTGCAAGTCGTTTTGTACACGAAGAACGACATGTCACGTCGATTCAGCGCAAACTGCAGACGCTGAGTGACCAACAGCAAGCAGCCACCAGCGGCAGAGTATGTCATTCTTCACTTTTACTTCTACTTATGCTTACTCTTGTGTAGTATAGATTACTCAGTTTTTAAAATCTTTTTTTCTTCCTTGGCATACTCAAGTGACTGTAGCTGTAGCAGTGTAATGGTGGCTGTCGGAATGGTGGGTGTCGGAATGGTGCGTATCGGAATGGTGGGTGTCGGAATGGTGCCTGCCTCCCAAGTATCTGTGTGCCAAAAATTATGAAAATATTGTGAGGTTTGACAAAGTTATTGCAAAAATGATAAGGGTGCAATTTTTTCACCTCACAGTGTATTATGATTTACATGCTGAAGCACGATGCATGTGTTTTCTCAAGTGCTGGTGTTGTAACTGCTTGTAAGAAGTCTCTAAACCAAGACAGAATGTTGGGTTATTTTTCTCTAATTTTGAATGAAGCAATAAATATTGTGTCATTTTCTACGAGTATGATTGGAATTAAGGTTTACAATGTGACTACACAATGGTAAATTAAACAAGCTCGGTTTGTGGCCTTTTCCAGAACAACCCGGCTAAACCAATGCCACTGAAGAAATAGCCGTCTACTGTCAACACTGTCAATCATATTTAGTACCATGTACAACAAACCATTGTTGGCGGTTTGGCTTAGTGGTAACACGTTGGCTTCGATCAACGTAGTTGCGCTACGTCAGACCCGGTTAGTACTCGGATGGGTGACTGTCTGTGGACGGGTAAACCATCTCGGTATGTAATTAGC
>Ga0209149_1000422_pt1 | contig 17792 bp, 16 predicted proteins | sample WorMetTyACAVOLI2_FD_187423 | JGI IMG/M metagenome (GOLD analysis project Ga0209149, IMG submission 187423) | Marine gutless worms symbiont microbial communities from Max Planck institute for Marine Microbiology, Germany - Olavius algarvensis... ... | reverse complement strand
GGCTGCAGCAAGTGGAAGAAGACGTTGGCCTATCTGTTGGTGCTGCCTGGATCGCGGGCCAGGATCGTTCGATGTGGAGGACGCTACGACCCTCAGCTGGTCAAGCGCAGCAGTGAGTGAGTGAGTATGGTTGTTGTGCATCCATTTTCAGGTAACGTCAACTGGTGAGCCTAAACTGATCGATATTATCGATGTCACGGGATCTGGTGATGTTGATACGTCCACTGTTGTTGAAGCACATGATGGTGAAATTACTGGCTTATCAGGCAGAATACTAAAGGTAATAATGCTGTGGAAATATGCATATATAATGCTTCCTAAGTGGTATAGTTACATGCTCTGATGAGTGGTTGTGCAGCTTCTATATTTGTGAGTTGAAGTCGTCAAACATTCTGTCAATGGCATAATGATGCTGAGGTTGTCAAAACTGAAAACTACAGCATTTTAGAGTACCTGCCAGTCAGTGCATTCACAATGCTGACATTAGGTAGCATCACTCAGATATAAATTATAGTGTAATTCTGCCAAGCAGGTTATACAGCGTGCCCAGACTGCTGTTGGTCAGCGCAGCTTCGCCGCCAATGGATACGAACATGGCACAGTCTGCCAGCCGATCTTAGAACACCAGATACGACTCTGTGCTCTTTCAAGCCTCATTTCAAGCCTCAAGGCACACCTGTTTCAGCAGTAGTTTACGCTGCTGCTGACTGGTGGCTCAACGCCGTTCGTCCGGCGCCGTTGTGACTGTTTAGCGAGTTAGGTGCCGTTTACAAATACTCGGACTTACTTACTTACTTACTTACTTAGTTTGACTATTTATCTGTCTGTGAACAGGTTTGAACAGAAAGTTGTTGCTATATTCAATTCTCTTAAACTTTTGGGAGGTAGGCAATGGCATATGAAACAGTTATTAGATTTTGGAGCAATATGGATCCTGATCCAGGAATTGTTTTCTTCTGTACCCATTTGTAATCTATGAAATATTACTAATATTCTGTATAATTTGCTGGATGTCAGCACTACAGTGTTGATAGCTTTGGTGGTGAACATGATTTCAGTATTATATTGCAGTTTAAGATGTGCGATAAAATGGTCCTAGTCGGTTTGAACTTGTTAAACTTTGATTAAAACTTTTTGAGGACTTTTGTGTGATAATATTATTATTAGTTTTACAGTATAAATATGATGTAGTTATCTTTTTCAGAAATTATTGTCATTATGCTTGTACTTTTTTTATTTTGGTGGTCTCTACATTATTTTTGCAGTTGCCGGACCAGACATAGTTAATTTAAATAGTTTGCAGATGGTCATTATGACTACTGTTTGTCTGGTAGATCCCAGAGTTTTGGAGCAACCCATCTGGCCAGTACCATATTGGTTTGAAGAATACGTACGAGCTGTACCCAAAGCTGTTGAGGGAACGGTTAACAAAAGAGAGAAAAGAGAAGCTGTGGGATCCGGCTCATCGGGAGAAGTTGACGGAATGTTTGCACAGTGTGGAACAGTTTGAAGCAAAATGTTTGCACAATCTTGAACAAGCGAAATACACTGAGCAGCTGAGTCAGGTATGGCAATTCAGTTGTTATCATAATGTAGTGATCAGTAATTTCTTGTCCATTTTTATTCTGCATTCTAGATCTTAGTTGTATTCAATGCTTTGCCACTGTCGACTGGACAGTGGGAAGGGCATTCAACCCATAAAAATCCTGCTTAGCAGTATCCAAAGATTTCTATGGGACATTTGGAGACCCAGCCTATTTGTGGTGTCCACAGAAAATATGCTATTTATACAAAACTGTGAGCATTGGTGATCATAATGTTGGTTTGGCACATAGGCAGTTAATCATGTATTTAAACAGATGAGCTAGAGATCGTATATCGACATCTGTTATCGATGCTTGTATGGACTTGTTCATAGTCATGGGTAAATGTACTCTGTGACTAGATTTAACCAGATTAGCTTGAATAGCAGATTTTCAGGGGAAAAACCAGCATTATAAGGCCTCACTCCCATAGAGGGGGCATTACATATTGGCTTTGATCAGCTTTGGCAAAGTTATGAAAATGACTGTATGGCAAATTGCCCAAATGTCATTCCATCTGATATGCTTATGACGAAAAATAATAGCCCGCTAGCCGTCCTGTCGGCACTTCATTTCGGTCCTGTATGGATCTAGTAAGTGAGAAAATTACAATAGTTTAAGGAAACTACAACAGACACAGGTTAAAGTTGGCATAATGCATGAGTATGAGGCAAATTGCCTCGGTCATCATTAATAAGGTCGTTTCTCTTGTCTGGGTTAGGATGAAAAATTGGAGAAAGAAGAGTTGCAAGCTCGAGTGGAGGTACTGCAGACGCTGGACAAGAAATATTCCGATTGTGGTCTTGTGTATGACTGCATCGTATTTCATGATGGCATCACATGGAGGTAGGTTTGCACTGTTTAGTCTTATGTCATTGAAATTTGACACTGAACTGAAGATACGATTTTAAAGGAATTAGTGCACATTATGATAATGAGTTTTTGAATTGCGATTGGTTTCGATCGATATTTCACGGAATATTGAGATTTCGATCCGATATAGATTCGATATTTGTAAGAAACCCGTAAATGTGGCCATTAATGTGAGTCCTAGTACCAGTCCAAGTGCTGATTTTAGTAGTAGTTGAAAACAGAAAAATAAAGTAACCTTTCTCATTAAAAATACAGTTTTTGTTGACTACTGTTTTTTTTCGCCAAAATAAATAAAATACGTTGAAAAAGACAAACTGCTTAGTTGTCTATTACTATACAATAACAATTGAACAATTTCAGAAGTTCCGTTATTTACTATCTGGCCTAGAATACTTAACAAGTAGGTTTGAGTCATGGAGCTGTTAGATTGAAAGGTGTCTGCAGTCAGTGCAGCGTATCACTGTTGCTTGTATCTGTAGAGCGTGTATTGACACTTCAGCCAATGGTTCTCTTTCATCATGTACAGTGCTCAGCACTTACAAAGAAGAACGTCAATATGGCACATTCAGTGATTCCGGTTAGCTGTGCTGTTAGATTCAGTTTGCACCTTCATTTTTTACTGCTGTAGATTTACGTATTTTTATGAAAATCTGTGTTAATGGCAGCTTTAATCTGATAGCCTTTTATAAGTTTTATTCTGATTAACCTGCATGCGACCTATGCACCATATATATACAACTGTACTTCATTTTTATTATGCCCCGAGCATAGAGAAGGGGGCAATAAGCGTTGCTTTTGTCCATCCATCTGTCTGTCTGTCTTGTCCATCAGTCGCGTACATAGCGAATAATTCAAGAACCCAGAGGCCTAGTGTCCAAATTTGGAATAAAGGTTCCCCACCTTAGATGCGACTCGCACACCAGTTTCAAGGTCAAACAGTCAAAGGTCAGGGTTTTGAGACAGGTGGGGGCATACCATGTCGGCCGAACCCGGCGGCCACACTGCTTGTTTAATTAACATGCACTGAGTGACTGCTGTCATATGCTGTTATTACTACAACTGAACTGTTTGTCAAAATTGTAAAAACCATGTAAATTTGCCAGTCAGTGATTGTGAAAGGTGAGGAGGGTACGGTATGTGTTTGTATGTGAAGATATGATGAATTACGCCGTCAATATACACCAGGACGGCAATCTGCTTGAAATAGTTACCAATGCCGGTAAGCTGAGATAGTCAAACAGAAGTTGACAATTCACTGTTGATACGAATACGTGCTGTAGGTCCGTTGAAGTTCACGTAGAAGTTGTGAATTGTTGTTGAAGTGTGTGCTGACAAAACTGATTTTAATAAATGCTGTAATGTTTGCGCTTACCAGCGTGGCACATGCTATAATGTGTTTAGGCAGCAGTTAGCAGCATAGTGTGTGAGTAGTAGCTACGGCTAAGGGGTGAAGGCCTAGTGTGGCTGATTGGGGCGATGGTGTGTCTGCTAGCTGCACCGTGGGTCCAATTGTCCGTTAGCGCGGGCAATGGATGGCCACATAATGCGCTGCAGCACCATTGGCTCATGCCAATCAGCTGCCACTTCCAAGATTGTAAAGCGCTGCTGGTCACGAGCCTGACTCATGTAAGTGGCGCTATAGCAAGTGTCCAGACCTTTACCTTTTTACCTTTACCATAAATTCAGTAGCAGCATAGTGCATGCTTTGTTGCAGTGGGATTCTTAGGCTGCTGTATGCCTGATCGCCCGCAGACTACAAGCAGCAGTAGGCCCATGGTCAGCAATGATCATGACTTCCATACTTGCCTGATTTAACTAACACTTTAGCATATTTTATTGTTCTGTCATGTCCTACTTCAGTGCTTCCACGATAGCTGCAGAAGTGTGTGGCTACTGGCATAAATAATCTGCGGTATATGGCTCTGTATAAGTGTTTCATGACTGATGGATCGGTTGACTGACAGTTGTGTCTGAATAAGATCTGACTGCTCGTAATGTTTGCTACTTTCATTGCATTGCTTGATTTGTTTGTGTCACGGCAGGATTGTGCAAAACATTACACATGAACATTCATGAACTTTGCTACCGGTATTTGTGTCTCGGCAGGATTGTTCAAAACATTACAGATGAATATTCATGAACTTTGCTACCGGCCCGGATGGATATTTTGACAAGAACAGTCAGTTAAATTTTGGGGGGTCTGTGTCCATGTTCAGGAATTTAGTTTGCATTTTTAACTGAACAGTGTGAGCATCGAACGTTGAACTGAGTGTATCCAACGGAATTAACTGATGTGGAAAATACTACTGTTGTGGTAAGGAAAACAATTATGGGAAATCCCAATATGGGATGCCTTTTAACATTAGCATGCATGGCCGGTCTTGGCTAATATTTGCACTATTGTGAATGCTTTCTTGTTGGGTCTGTTTCTGGATATGTCTCCGTGTGTGTTTTATCTGTGACTGTATATGTGTCAGGTGCCCATGGAACACATGTAGCGTGTATTGCTGCGGGGTATTTTGACGGTGAAGTGGAGAAGTGTGGAATCGCTCCCGGTGCTCAGGTCGTCTCCATCAAGATCGGAGACACTCGGCTCGGTTCTATGGAGACCGGCACTGCACTCGTCCGTGCTGTGAGTTGACAGTTTTGCCATTCTTGTTTCTCACACACACTGCCGTACAACAGTTTCAGTGAGCATTTTCCAGTTATCTGGCCAGTGGTGTTCATCAGTCTGCAAGGAAGCCTTTGGGCATTGGTGGAGCGTTATTGTTATGAGCCATATGTCTTTCCTGACACCCATCCAACAGCGCCAGAACACTTGGAAAATTAAAGCTTATTACAACAATGCACACCAACAACAGTTCACTTGCCTTTTATCCTGGACAACCCAGGTGAGCTGGCACCAGAACTCTCAGAAACAGTAAGCCAATACACCACCCTCACTCACTCACTCACTCACTGCTGCGCTTGACCAGCTGAGGGTCGTAGCGTCCTCCACATCGAACGATCCTGGCCCGCGATCCAGGCAGCACCAACAGATAGGCCAACGTCTTCTTCCACTTGCTGCAGCCAATTTCTCCGTGGACGACCCGGCGGGCGCTTCCAGTCAGCAGCGGCAGGAGTACTCAAATTCCTCGCAAGCACTCCCAACCTTCGCTTCCACGTCTCAGGGTCTAACACTAAGTAGAACTCTGGTGAAACAGCTGAAACGTGAAGAACCCGAGGACAAACACCCACATTTCCTTTGTACTCGTCTAATTCTGGATTTGATGAGGCCGTTGGTTAGTCGCTGGTCCCCTGTCAGTCACAACTCTCACTGTATGACCACTAGCAGGCCTGCAGCAGCCACACAGATGAGAACGAAAATTGTCATATCACGCTTGAGCGTGTTGAATTTTAGTTGGTTTTAGTTCGTGTTGTGACAGAAGATGACATGACCCCTGCTTGTTTAAAAATCATGACGTCATGACATTTTGTAACTTTTCCCTCTGCTCTCACCCCCTGCTCCTAAGCCTATGTGGTTAGATGCTCCTTCTGTACCTGTCAAACAACATGGATGCACTGAAGTAAGTAAATTAGTAACAATGTACTCAGGGTATTTTTCAAGATTTGGAACATGGGGGTGTCAACCAACCCTTGGGGGTCTTTTCCCTTCTCCTCTCCCTTTCCCTTTTCCCTCCCTCCCTTCCCCTCCCTCCCTCCTTTCCCCTTGAAGCCGGGGAGGTGTTATGTGAAAGTTGGGGGTATTACCCCCCTGAGGGGGTGTGGGAAACTCCCTGAATGTACTGATTAAGGTGACACTGTCATGTCAAAGACATTGCAGGGGAACCGTACAAAATTAAACAAAACAAACAAAAAGGACAGAAGTGCCGACAGTCAGTAGTCATGGGCAGACAACAGTTATACTGTACACTGTACAGTACAGTCACGATCACTGAAGGAATGTGTTGCTCTGTGAAATTGTTGTATTATTTATTAATGATGTCTGCAGATTGATTTTTTTCTAAGTGCCGTGTGACCGAGCAGTGTATATGTGTACCATTGGCAGATGATAAAGGCCATCGAATGTGGTTGTGATGTAATTAACTACAGCTATGGTGAAGCCTGTCACTGGGACAATGCCGGGTTAGTTGTCCTTTTTTATGTTTTTTTTAAAACTTATTAGTACCTAAATTTTGATTACCAGTATTTATTTGGCTACATTTCTGTTGACTATCGTGGTGTCTTTTGCCCACCTCCACTTATCACATAGTTATTTTTATTCTTTCACAAAACATGACTGTACTATGTCATTCTATTTCGTTAACAGCTGACGTATGCAGTAGTTTTAGTGACTGATGCCAGTCTCGATGGCTTAGCACAGTATGCACTGAACAGCCTGAATCTGAACAATAATGCTGATACAAACCTGGTGTCAACTTCTAGTCTGGTCTGGTCTTTACTACAAACTCTGCTGTTGGTTCATAAATGTATGTATCATAAACATCGTCGTGTGTCGTGTATTTTTAGAAATTACTTTGAACTGAACATGAATGTACATAAGTATAATAATCGAGGAAGTAACGATCTGCATGTCGCTGCAGTTATGGTAAAAGAAGCATTAAACATAAATGTAGTATCATCTGGTATAAACTACCTAGTAATTTTAAACATTACTCTTTAATAAAAAATTTCACTAAGAAATTAAAATTTTTCTTGCGGTCTAGTAACACATTTTAGTAATTTGTTATATATAATACAGGGCGCCCAGCATTCCTATATTTCCTATATTTTTGAGTGTTCCTATAATTTTCCTATATTTTGATGAAATTCCTATATTTTCCTATATTATTTTCACACTTAAGAAATGTCGCGACGCACGCATGTCACGACACTCGTCGTATGCAAAAATGTTTATTGTAAACATTAAAAACTGATATGTTTTGGTACTTCTTCCAGCTCAGCAGCTAGTCAGTGAACAACCTTTCATAGTTTGCTTAGTACATGGAGCCAGTGTTTTCAGACTGGTTGACTGGCACACTCACGAAAGAAAGGTTGGGGTCCGAGAGACGATAAAATCGTTCAATTTGCATCACATTATTTCCTATATTTTCCTATATTTCACCTAAAATATTCCTATATTTTTCCTATATTTTGTCCTTCAGAATTCCTATATTCCTATTTTTTTGTCAAAAAAGTCACTGGGCGCCCGATAATATATTGATGTACTGTAACGATAAATTGCATGCTGCATTTTGATACGAACCTGTATTATGTATATTTGGAAAGCTGTATCCTTGTGTCTTCTTTTGTATTTTCTCTTGCTTCGTGTGTTGTTTTTATTTAGAGTTTGTATGTTTGTTATTCTGTGCATCTTATCTTGTTACTATAATAATTTTGTTTTTTTACAATAGGCTACCAGCTGGATGAGCACTAGCGTTGCTCATTGCCTGCCATTTTGTGTTAAACTTGTACTGTGTTATTACTGCTTACTCAGTTTATGGCGAAATAAATATAATGATGATGATGATAATGATTGTTGGATAATTTGTGTCAGCATTGTTAGCATGTGTGCTTTGAGATTAATTCTCGGACAGACAGGAGGGTTCAATGGTGTCCTGTATAATTGTGATCGTGGTGGCATTTGAAAATATTGATGCTAAGCCCTTGTTAAAACAGGGCGGCATTGTTTGCCTGAGGGCATCACATAGGACAGATATGTTTCACACTGTAGCTAGGTAGGTCAGGATAATTTGAGAGCCTTGCCTAACCTGTGTACGGATGCTTGATGGACCGACTACTGCTATGCCGAATCAATGGCTGGGGTCCTTGGGCTTGTGGTGGCTATCCAGAGAAGCTGCACAGTGTTGTCTCAGAGAAAAGACATACAAACGAGACCTCTCAAACTCTGTTAGTACCACTTACATCCATGCACAACTTCACACCACTGGAGGAATGGGAATATTGAAAAAACTGTCTCTGTGTTACAATATTGTGTACTGTTATAATGGTGCAGAAAGGTACGAGCAGTTCTTGCAGGTTGGTCGACTGTATCGGGCTTTGGTCTTGCCTGGTTTAGTTCTCTGTCTTCCGAGCGCCTCTGTGCCTTCGGTCTTAGTGGTGCTATGTATAATTAATTTTTTTTGCTTACATCCGTTTACCTTTTAGTGAGCTGAGCCTGGTGGGATTGGCCCTTGACATGGTTGACTAACCATCGTCCTTCAGTGCTGTGACACAGTTGGTTGGGTCATCTGACCCGTAAAATCGTCTCCAAAATGACCTATAATGTGTCGAGTGGGACATTAAACCCTACTGTACCCATACTCATACACACCACTTTCGCAACATAGAGACACACGTTTATAATCACATAAAAATCCTGGTACTCATTAAGATGGCTGCACAGCACATGCTCAGCGGACTCCATGACCCCATTGGTAAGAGTGCATTGGGCCAGAACCAGCTAGGACCTCAGCACTGGAGCACTATAAGCCTAGTTGATGTCATACTCCCCTTGGAAGAAACAAATAATTAGTAACCACTATAAGCCTAGTCGATGTCATACTCCCCTTGGGAGAAACAAATAATTAGTAACTGACTGATTGTGATGGGAGTCTGATGCGTTTTATTTAACTGATGTGGCAGGCGGATATGTGATATCATCTCGGAAGCAGTAAACAAACACAACTTAATATTTATATCAAGTGTCGGTAACAGTGGACCAGCACTGTCCACAGTTGGTGCTCCCGGAGGTACCACCGCTGCTATCATAGGTATGATGCATTTCTGTACACTTCGACAGGGCTGTCATGTCGGTCAGAGCATTATAATTATATGCTTAAAAAAGATGACACTTTTTAGTGTTGTGCTTTTCTCTATTTGATTGTTTGGATGTCCTCCCTTAAAGGGACTCTCTGGCATTATAGGACTCACATTTGGGACAAAAAGAGTTGGCAGGATTCAAAAAAAGTGATCCGCAAAGCAGATCACAATTTGCAATTCGGATTATGATCTGCTTATACGGAAACCTTGCTATATCTCAAAAAAGTGCCATAGTTACAGCGAAACACTAATAGGAAGTCGTATGTGGTCTAGTTACATTGCCCACGACCTTGACTGACCATGAAGGTCATATCAGTTATTACAGGCATTTTGGTTGTTTCTTAATTTTATTTTTAAAAAGAAACATTTGGATTGTGCAATAGACCATGTCATGATGTCTTTGGTTGGTTGGTCACGTTCGTGAATCGTGGTTAAGTGGTGCGTCATAGGCCTATAGTTACTAATGAACACGTAATAGGAAACCCTACCCCAGAAATTCAGTGGCACCTTTTTAACTTCCTGATGTGACTCCAAACCTGTGATCTGGACCTCACTTTGGAACCTTCCTGCTTTCTCTGAAACAAATTGAGATAGGAAATTAAAATTTGGCATGTAGCTAGATGTTGCAGTTGTAGGGTACTTTATAACAAATTTTCACTGGAGGGCACAGCTTGGGTTGTGCATGGTCCAATTTTTATGGAGTGAGAGATGCATTTTGCAGTATTGCTATGGCCTCTTGTTCATGTCTACTATTGTTGTATTTACTTCATTGGTATAAGGCAAGAAATTTTCTGTGAGACAGGCTGAGAAATAATCTAAATATGTTGAGTGGTATGTCACAGATGTTGTGCATTTGTCAGGTGTTGGTGCATACATATCTCCTACGATGATGGCTGCCAGCTATGCACTTCGCAGCAAACTTCCCGGCATGCATTATACTTGGTCTTCGCGAGGTCCCGCGTGAGTTAGTCACTGCATTAAGAGTTGTAGCTGCTAATAACAGACATGTGTAAGACATGCTGTGTCGCTGACGATGACCGAAGCTAAGATGCTGGTTGGTGCTAAATATGCAGGTACAGTGTGGAGTATGGATGACAACAAACTCATTTTTCAGCCCTTTCTCGAGGACAGCCGGGTTGAGCTGGCACCAGAACCCGCAGCCATTCTGTATTTTCTTGGCCTTCAGCAGTTACTGCTCGCCAACCCACTCCATTTCAATCCTGTCCTCAAGTCCACTGCCTGGAATCCCGGCAGACAACGATACAGGAACAATACACTTATTATTGAGTCCAGTTGAGTTATAAATAACAAGTCAATTATAAATTAGGTAGGTAAAATTTGATGTGTATAGTTAATTGTGACAGTGTTAGTTTATGTTTTAAGCATGAGGGTGTAACTAAGTAAGTAAGTAAATTTATGTTCGCACAAACAAACTTTACAGCCGAAACTGTCAGAGAGGCATTATGATGATGTCCTGTAGGCTCTGAAAAACAGAAACTCTTCAGTTGTGTGCAGAAATCCGTTAGTGTCAATGATACATCACGGACAGTCAGTGGTAGTGAGTTCCACAGCAGCGGACCAGACACAGAGAAACTTCTTCTTCCGTATCCTGCCAGTCTGATTCGTGGAACTGCCAGGTCTCCGTGTGTTGCAGAGCGGAGGTGACATCGGTTGTCAGTTGCTGAGACGGGAACATCTGCTTGGTGTTTTGTGATAGTGTTATTTATGTTATAGGCATGATGGTGCGCTAGGTGTGTGCATTAGTGCACCTGGAGCTGCCATCGCGTCCGTCCCAAACTGGACACTTCGAGGTTCTCAGCTGATGAATGGCACCAGCATGAGTTCTCCTAATGCTTGTGGAGGCGTTGGTAAATGTTTTATTGTTACTGTCATTACTATCCATGGCTTGGTTGCTGGTTTAGTGTAGCAGTAACACGTTGCGTCGATCAACGTAGTTACTCCATGCTAGGCCTGGTTAGTGCCTCGGTGGATGACCATCTTTGGACAGGTAAACCACCTCACCACAGAACCAGGCACCCAGGTCTACTTAGCCTGAGCCTGCCCTCTGTGGCAGGCTGGAATGAGTACCTGGCGAAACTTTGGGAGTAAACAGGCATATTGCGTGATAAACCAGCCCATATCCATGGTCTTGCAATTTAGAACTATGGTCTCTATTGACGACCTATAGGAAGTTGTACAAGGGTTTTTCAAAGAACCCATTATTGGACCCCTAAAATCCAAGATGGCAGTGATGTAGAATTCCAATATGGCGGATGTTTGGGGGAATTCCATGGCTTGTCATCCCAGAGCCACCTGCCACATTGCAGGGTGCTGCCACCTGGCGAATTCAATGTCATGATCCCAGAGCTACATGTCACATTGCAGGGTGCTGCCACCGGCGAATTCAACGGCATGTTATCCCAGAGCCACGTATCACATTGCTGGTTGCTGCCACTTGGTGAATTCACTGTCATGATTCCAGAGCCACATGCCACATTGCAGGTTGCACTCACCTGGCAAAATCAATGTCGTGATCGTGCCACACTGCAGGGTGTAATAATTCCATCCGCCATATTGAAAATCATTTTTCGCCATATTTTATTTTTCTTTGTTTTTTTAAATGCAGTTTGGGCTGTAATGAGCGGCGGCTTTCGTATCATCTCCGATACACTTGTTGATAATTATTTTGCATTATTGCTGTCACTTTAATATTTCTGTTTCGTATGTAATAGTTACATTTGCTATTGACACGGATGTTGTAGACGTGCTTGTTGTATGTAGATGTTGCATGTTAGAATTTGCAAGTGATGTGAAATTTGGGTTTGCAAGAGTATTAACGTAAAATCTGTTCGATAATTTGTTGCAGATTTATTATTTATGTTGGTTAACTTAAATTAGTGATGTAATTATAATGCTAATAGTGTGTGTAAATCATTATTTAATCTGTTGATGTTGTCACTGGACACTGGACAGCACTGATCCTGTCTGCATTGAAGGCCAATCATATTCAATATTCACCGTTCAGCATCCGTCGTGCTTTGCAGAACAGCGCTCTTACGTTGCCAAATGTAGAAGTTTTTGCTCAGGGATCCGGTCTGCTGCAGGTACAGTGTGATGTTGCTGTTACTGAATTAGTCTATTTGACAGACACAGAGAGTGACGGGACTCTTTCATTATGTTAATGATTCATTCACATTCCTTATTATAAGTTTCTGAGTTTGGGTACGATGTAGATTGGATGACTTTTCCCAAATTTATGACCAAAAACGATTTTTACTATAGATTTTGGCTTTTTATTGTGGCCCAATTTGGCTCTAAATGTAATAGCACGAGCCCAGAAGCGTCTTCCTTCTATTTTGTAAAGTTTTATGATGGTTACTTTGCTAACAAGCATATGCCACCAGTAGCTCGCAGGCCATCTGGATGCTGTGTTGTAATATAACAGTTCAGTTAAAAATGTCAGGTAATGGTAGAAATGGTGCTGATGCTACAGACTTGTATCAGTTACTCGAGCAGCATGTACAAGTACCTAAGGTTCAAGTACAAGTACCAGTACTTGGCTTCAAGTACAAGTACAAGTATTCCAAGTTCTAGTGCACATACACTTACTTCAGTCGCAACTCGCAGGTACAAGTAGCGCACTATCTGACGTATTTGATCACTGATAAAATTGTCAGTTTACTGTCACATAAAAATCATAAATCAGACCACAAGTGAAATTAGGCCTATTTATTTTGTAAATTTACTGATAGTCCAATAGTGAAAAGTTTTTTCAAAATCGACCAATATTTCTCAAAGTTATGAACACACATCGAGTGGCAGATTTTTTATGGACCACGGTGTAGCTTACATAATATACTATATTTGAATCCAACAAAAAAATTTCTTGGCAACAAGTAGATGGTCGCAAGTACAAGTACCAGTACTTGACGTGCAAGTACAAGCACTTCAGTCACAAGTACAAGTACCAGCATTTCAGTCACAAGTACAAGTACAAGCACTTCAGTTGCAAGTACAAGTACAAGTACTTCAGTCACAAGTACAAGTACTTCAGTCACAAGTACAAGTACCAGCATTTCAGTCACAAGTACAAGTACAAGCACTTCAGTCACAAGTACAAGTACAAGCATTTTAGTCACAAGTACAAGCACTACAGTCACAAGTACAAGCACTTCAGTCACAAGTACAAGTACAAGCACTTCAGTCGCAAGTACAAGCACTTCAGTCACAAGTACAAGCACAAACACTTCAGTCACAAGTACATGTACAAGCACTTCAGTCACAAGTACATGTACAAGCACTTCAGTCACAAGTACAAGTACTTCAGTCACAAGTACAAGCACAAACACTTCAGTCACAAGTACAAGTACAAGCACTTCAGTCACAAGTACAAGTACTTCAGTCACAAGTACAAGCACAAGCACTTCAGTCACAAGTACATGTACAAGCACTTCAGTCACAAGTACACGTACAAGTACTTCAGTCACAAGTACAAGTACAAGCACTTCAGTCACAAGTACAAGTACAAGCATTTCAGTCACAAGTACAAGTACAAGCACTTCAGTTGCAAGTACAAGTGCTTCAGTCACAAGTAAAAGTACAAGCACTTCAGTTGCAAGTACAAGTACAAGTACTTCAGTCACTGGTACAAGTACAAGCACTTCAGTTGCAAGTACAAGTACTTCAGTCACAAGTACAAGTACAAGCACTTCAGTTACAAGTACAAGTACTTAAAATTGGTACTTAAGTACAGCTCAAGTACAAGTACCAAGTACAACAAGTCTGGTGCTATTGGTAATAGTAGCAATAGTGGTTGCTCCACAGCATGGACTGAATTATGCAGTAATCCTACATGATGTTACAGGTCGACAAAGCATATGAACATTTAATAAATTATGCCGACGCAGCAGAAAGGAATGTCCGTTTCGTTGTATCGTGTTCCGATCGTTCGCGTGGTGTTTACTTGCGTGAAGCACACAAGATATCAAAGCCGTCAGAGCACGTCGTTACTGTTGAGCCAAAGCATCGAGAAGCTGATGACGGTTTGTCTTATTTGTCACTGCTTTTTGATGGTGGAGTGTTTCTAGTATTGATTTGTAGTGCCTGTGCCGTATTTAGGTACCAGATAAGTAGTCATTTGATTTTTGCCGCGCAATGTTATGCATAAGCGCGACCTATGTCGCCATGCAGTGTCTGTCTGTCTGTCTGTCTGTCACGTTGTGAGTTGTGTCAAAACAAATAAACATATCTTCAGAAGTTTTTTACCATCGGGTAGCCAAGCCGTTCTAGTTTTTCCATATCAAACAGCATGGCAATATTCGGACGGGAACCCCCCTAACGGAGGCGTCGAATGTAGGTGGGGTAGGCAGAAATCGCTATTCTGAGTCAATATCTGACTTCACTGCCAGCTAGCTGTCAATGCTGTGACGGCGGCTAGGTGTTGTGAACACGCCGCCACCGAACCGTGACAAGTTGTGACACTACCGCTGGTAGTAAGCGGCGTCGTTTGTTAATGGCGAGAGTCGACGAAATGTTTTGTCTCAATGTTACGCCAAAGACAACAGAACAACATTTAATTGTATGCAGTGATAAATCTGTGGCCTATGTAACTAACAATAAAAGACTGCAGTGCGCTCGACGTTTTGTACTATTGAAGCTAACCTACTGATAGACACGAAGCTGTGTGTGGCCTCTTTGCGACAGCAGAGATACTTCTTAGTTTTTGCGAGCTCGTCTGTTCTCTACAGTTACTTAGCCGTGGGATATGCAAGAAAGCATATTGAGCTCAAGCTGAAGCCCGGAAATAGGGAGGGTTGCGCCATTTAGCGAAAATATAGCTTGGGTTACATGGTTGTGCTTACTCTGGCTCTCGTCTGTTTGGCTGCTGCAGGCCAGCCAGATTGTGAGCATACAGTGAGAGGGGACCAGTCATAACCAAGGACCTCATCAAACCAGAATTATCTGAGTATAATATAATAAGTGTAGGTTCTTGTCCCAGGGTTCTTCATGTTTCTTTCAGCTGTTTCCCTGGTTTTTCGCTAGCACTACACCCTAAGAGGTAGAATGGGAGGCCTGGAAGGGAATGTTGCAAGTGCTTGTGAGGAATTTGAGGACAGAGGGTTAATGTTTCTGTGAGTTCTGGTGCTACATCACCCGGGTTGTTTCAGATAAAAGGCCATTAAACGGTTGTTGTTGTGCTCTGTATAGCAAAAAGTCAATGTAGGGATTATAACGAGATGACTGACTTGGCAGCAAGTTGGCTGTGTCAAAATCTTGTAAGTAAGTAAGTAAATAAGTAAGTAAGTAAATCAGAGGCGCTGTTATATGTGATTGATTTATTTCCTTTGAGGAGACTAACAGATGGCTGCAGTTTAAAGCTGTGTTCGTACAGTGCATCTGGAGAAGATTGCGTTCAACTGTCGGATGGCATTAACCTGCAGTGCGGCTTGGGTTGACTGCCCCGCCTATTTAGAGTTGATGAATATGCAGCGGCAATTTACTGTCAAAGTCAACCCGACTGGTCTGTGTACCGGCGTCCACTTTGCTGAGGTGTGACTGATGTCATCATTTTTTCACTGTTGATATTGTCCTGTCTGATATTCATTGCTAATATGTATACCTGTCACTCATGGCTGGTGATGCCTGTTTGGTTTTTACCTGTTAAGGATGAGCTGATATTTCTTTTTGCGTCTTTTCTTGTCATATTTTTTTGGTGGATATTACCATTGTGTGATTCGGACTCATTCTAGGAGTGGCCTTTACTTTAGAGGAAAGCTGCTCCAGTTTGTAGTAATGCAACTTTGAAGCTCACTGACATGTGCATTCGGCCTCATCTTCATCATTGATTGTACCATGCATACTGCATTCAACCATTGGTGATGGGGGCTTTCTTGTTGCCACAGCCTGGAACAATCTGTCACAGCACATGACTTCATTGTCGTTGCTATAAATGTCGAAATGCTGCCTTAAGACTCATCCACTTGCCATTTCCTGCTGCTGACATTTTGCATGTGCAGTGCCTGTGCAGTGACACTTATCATTTCAGACACTCGGACCATTTTTGTCTCTTACTCACTAACTTACATAATGCTTATATTGTGCATATCTGTCTCTGCTAGTGCTGTACCAAATAGCTGCTTTTGACTATTCAGCCAAATATGAATAGTAAGATTTACTATTCGGCCGAATACAAATAGAATATGAATAGTTCAGATTACGATATTTTTCACTCCGGTTAAAGTAGGAATAATAATCACAAGAGTTTTTGTCCAATGTATTTAAAAACTACAACTCTACAACTATAACTATTGTTTATCAGATCACACGTTACTAGACTTAACGTTGAACGTTTGGTATTTCTCAAGTCAACTGTGCAGTCATTGCTTTATAGAGCAGTGACTGAGAGAACGTCAAGCTTAGTTGATTGGTATGTTTGCCTTGAGAAATACCAACCATTCAATGTTTTCAGCATGAAGACAGCTATCTGGTGCTGTGACATTAGCCAGCTAAGCTACACATGGTGCATTACAAATTATATTTGATTGATTGATTGATTGATTGATTGATTGATAAGGCAGACCACTTCATCAGTACAACAGGCTAACAACCCATTTATCCTCCTCCTCCTATTCTTCCTTCTCCGCAGCAGGTATCAATTACTGATAACCAACTGGTGAAGTAAGTAAGTAAGTAAATTTATAAAGCGCCATAATCGTGAACGAATCAGAGGCGCTGGAACGAATCAGAGGCACTGTGGTTGCACATGGCCCGGACGGGCCATGTGCAACCACACGCCACACACTGCTGTAGCATAGACCTGCCCAGTGCTCAGTTATGGACGGCCTCCACGCTGACGTAGGACTCTGGGTGACAATTCGTATTCGGCCAGCCCGCAGTATTTGGTGGAATACGAATAGACTATTCGGCCTGCTATTCCGACTAAATAGAATACGAACAGAATATTCGGTACAGCCCTAGTCTCTGTATGACATCAGTGTTGTTTCCAGCTTGCATCATAGTCTAATGAGTTACTATTCGTCGTCGTTTCTGGCATGCAACTCATGATTGCGTAGTGCCATAAGTTACTATTGCCTGAGTAAAATAAGATTAACTTTATCAAGGATCTGTTGTGTGTCTAGCTTAAACTGATTTTACTGCCACAGTTGGTTTTTACTGACAGTGTTCTTGGTATTAAGTCGCTGTGTATCTAGTAGTAATAACTATTTTTTCTGCTATTTTTAGGTCGACTTCGAAAAGTCGACCTAATAATATTAGAGGGAAAAAATGTCTGCCCGTCCGTCCGTCCGTCCGTCCGTCCGTCCGTCCGTCCGTACGTCCGTCCGTCCACAAAAAGTTTCTTCAATTTGAATGAAAGTTGGTATATAGGTAGAGGTCGACGAGTGATGCACGACGGTATGCCGTATGGCCGGATCGAAGGTCAAGGTCAAGGTCACGAGCCCTTCAAAGTTTGAAAACCTTCCATTTTCAAAATCTATCTCCTCCGCCATTTACAACGGCAGCTGGCAAATGACCACT
>Ga0209149_1000421_pt1 | contig 17796 bp, 4 predicted proteins | sample WorMetTyACAVOLI2_FD_187423 | JGI IMG/M metagenome (GOLD analysis project Ga0209149, IMG submission 187423) | Marine gutless worms symbiont microbial communities from Max Planck institute for Marine Microbiology, Germany - Olavius algarvensis... ... | reverse complement strand
AGGCGAGGGGAAGGAAGCGGAGGGGAGGGGAAGGGAGCGGAGGGAGGGAGGGGGAGGATCTCGCCATACCAATCCACAGTTGCTTCCGGCGCCCATGCTTAACGAGCACTTGAAATACTAATATCCAGTCATACTATGACACGTATGTACGTCATAATTGAACCTATGTCAAGACAGAAAGTCTGTAGATGACAGAAAAAATGTATGTCAGCAGTGCGAAGTGTTAGACACGACATCACTAATTGAAAACATTACAGAAAATTAAAAACACAATCAAGGTACACATACTTCTACGAAATACTAAACTTGCATGGTTCATATAAAATATAAAGATAACAGTGTACAAACAGAAGGCGACATCCATTGTCCTGCAAATCAATAACACAGTTCAAAAATTAGAATAGTTGCACATTAGTAAAGTCGCAGTATCATGTTGATTCCAGCACGGTAGATGGGACAACCACGTCCCTGACAGAACATAGCGTTAGCGCACGACTCACAGAAACGCTGGTGCCCACATATGGTACCAACGCGATGCGTGCATCACGCTCAGCGACGAGGCAGACCTCGCAACAGTCGTCGTTGACAGCTTCTGTATCTTGTGCAGTTGCGCTAGCGTTGCTGGTTATTGATCGAAACTCATTAGTCATTCGTCGTAAAGTTACGTTAAGCTCTCAATACTTCGTCGTTCCCGCGTTTTCCAGACCCCTGTCACATGGTGCCACTGCCACGTTCCAGTCTTGTATTTTCCGTTCTCGCATTTTCAGCGCCTCCCCTATCATTTATACTTCTTGATGCTTTTTGTGGCAACATTATGACCTCTGCCAACGAAGTTGGTGATGTTGTGTAATTGATCTTGTTTTGTGTGTTTGTGTGTTCGTGTGTTTGCCTGTCAGGCTGTCAGCAGGGTTACTGCAGAAGTAACCAGACGATTTTATTGAAACGTGGTGTTATGATTGCGCCGACCGATAGGAAGAATCGATTACTTTTTGGTGGTGATCTGGTCCCAGATATGCATCCAGATAACTTTTCGAATTCCTCAGCAGTGCCGAATAGGGAATTTTAGGAGCTGTTTTGGCATCTCTCGTACAGTCGCTGGTCGCTTTTTACGAAATTCGGCAAAATACTGATGCTGACAAGAGAATGAATCTACTATATTTTGGGAGCGAACCCGGTGAACGCCGAGATCCGGATCATTCACATTTTGAGGCAAGTTCAACGGGTCAGGTGTCTTGTTAGATCATGTTTAAGATGTGATATGCCGAATTCCACATTCTTGTTGTTTTCAGCCATAAGATGTATTTTACACTGAAGAATGACGGGTTGTTCTGTCTTACGTCGATTATTGTTGTATTACGCAGTTTTGTAAGGATTCACGTTACATCAAAGCAGATGAGTTTGTTATGACTCGGTTAACCCCATTATGTGACCATTCTGTTGTGGGTGTGAGTCACTGATGCATTGGCCGATCGCAAACAGTGGCTGCAGTACGAGTCAGTGCAGTGAATCTGAATGTGTGCCTCGTTTAGATATTGTTCGTTGTCCGTCTTAACAACTGCATCATTCTTCTTATTCCGCAAATCTCTCTTTATCTAGACTTCTGGTATTCCTTGGATTACTTTCACCAACTTGGATTATTCTTGAATTTTTAGGCTTTATCGATTTCCAGTTTTGTCTGTGGCTGTAATTTATTCATGTGATAAAGTAAACAAGTAAACAGCTGTAATAGGCCTACTGCAATCATGCTGTATATTGTATTGTATTGTATTATCATTGTTTATTTGTTTTCGTGACATACTCGCGGCGAACTAACACATGTTAGGCCTATAGTACACGTTTGTGGTTCTAACAATGAATAAGGTCAAGTAAAATATGCAGAAGCATAAATTACTTAAATTTAATTAAATTATTCTGACTGTCGGCCAGCAGCGTACCTTCTGTGTGATGAAAATTTAAAAAAACCGTGTGGGTGTAACTGAAGGTTTAAGCTGTTGCGTCGTTCACAGTTGTGTACCACTTGCTGACATTGTGTTTGATATTTTCTACATTTGGTCGTTGACCTCGGATTGAGATAGGGCCCTATCTGTGTTTGCGAAATACTTTGAACACCAGTCACGTGACGCCGTCTGTCCGCAGCACGTTAGATTAGCTGCTTATGTCACTGTTCAGATACGATGATGTGGCGTGGAATATGTAGCAGGTTCGTCACCCGGCGCACAGCAGCCTGCCAGCACTGGCCACATCACTTGTACCAGCTCATCTAGCTCAGAAATGGCGCAGCTCGACGACGTCTGCCTTTCACCAGGTTGGGCTCACATCTACTCGTCACGTCGCCACCGCTCTCTTAGCATGTACACTCGCATATATTCGCTGAAGTGGTTCATGACGCTGCTTTTCTGATTATTAAAAAAGCTAGAATCACACGGTCACACGGTAGTGTTGTAAGTTGTTAAGTCAGTAGGACAGGGCAGAATTACCCCTCTCACCAAACTCATTAAACTCACACCCATTAACCGACAATCACCAAATATTGCACACGTGATTACGTCCACCATGTCTGCCCACATGCCACATTTGCTTAAGATCGCAAGGGGTTACTTCTCCCCATATAGACCAAGTTGCCACTATATTTTTCTTGTTTTTTTTGTATGCAAAATCTTTCCACGGAAATAGCGCTGAGGCCGTTGAACCAATTTAGACATGCGATACACCAACAGACGCGTATTCCCGAAGCGTACGTAGTGCCTTTTGGGGATTAGAACACACATCTTCACACTCAAAACCCCGAAAAAAACATTTTACCGCGCGATGCTATGCAAGCGCGGCCTATGTCGTCATGCTGTGTCTGTGTGTCCGTCTGTTCGTCTGTCACGTTCGTACATTCTGTCGAAACGAATAAAGTTATCTTCAAAATGTTTTCACCATCGGGTAGACTCACCATTCTAGTTTTTCCGTATTAAACGTCACGGCAATATTTCGACGGGAACTCCCTAACGTGGTCGTTGATTGCAGGTGTGGTAGGCAAAAATCGCGATTCCCGACCAGTATCTGGCTTCATCGCGTGCTGTCAACGCCGCGACCAGCTAGGTGTTATCAACACGGTGCCGCCGGACGGAAGCAACTTGTGACACTTATCGCTGGTAGTAAGCAGCGGAGTTTGTTGATGGCAGGAGACGACGACGAAATGTTTATCACAAGAAGTCTCAAATTTATGCCAAAGACAACAGTACAGCATTTAATTGTACGCAGTGATAAATCTGTAGCCTACATAGCTAACAATAAAAGACTGTGCTCGACATTTTGTACTATCGAAGCTAACTACTGACAGACACGAAGCATCGCGCGGCCTCTGCGAAAGCAGAGCTACTTGTTAAGCCACAGCTCGCGACAGCAAGAGCGGCTTAGTGCGTCGGTGCTGTCCATCTGTTCGTCTGTCTGTTTGTCTGTCTGTGTGTCGCCAAAATGCAAAAAAAAACGATTTTCTCAAAACCGAAGCAATTTAGAGCTATGGTCTCCATTGACGACCTATAGGAAGTCGCACATGGGCTTTTCAAAGAACCCATTATTGGATCAATAAAATCCAAGATGGCTGAGATCCGCCATCTTGAAAATCAACATGACGTCATTTTTTTCTGCCGAGATGGTCCGATTTGGATTAAATTTCGGATACTGGTGCAGAATGACATGTCGACTGCGGTGATGTGGTCGAAATCGAAACGAGATGTAGAATTCCAATATGGCGGACGTTTGGGCGAATTCAATGGCATGTCATCCCAGAGCCACGTATCACATTGCAGGGTGCTGCCACTTGGTGAATTCACTGTCAAGATTCCAGAGCCACATGCTACATTGCAGGGTGCAGTCACCTGGCGAAATCAATGTCATGATCGTGCCACATTGAAGGGTGTAAGAATTCCATCCGCCATATTGAAAATAGTTTTTCGCCATATATTGTTGTTTTGTTTTTAATGCAGTTTAGGCTTTAACGGGCAGCGGCTTCCGTATCGTCTCCGATACACTTGTTCATTGAGATATGGCGCTTTCATGATTTTCAAGATGACGGATTCCCGCCATCGTGAATTTTAGGAGTCTTACAAGTTCTTTGAAAAGCTCATGTAAGGCTTCCTATAGAGACCATAGCTCTAAATTGCGTAGGTTTTTTTTTAGAAAATTGCGTTTTTATGTATGCATTTTGGCCACAGATAGACAAACGAGCGAACAGATGGACAGCGTCAATGCGTAACGCGAGCGGCGCCTCAATAACTGTAACGTTGCTGAAAATAAATAGTATTGTGCAGTGTTAAACAGGAATCTCGCACTGCGATAAAAGTGTGGCTTACCCGCGGCCGTGTTTTCCGTTTAACTTGCCAACCCAAACAAGTCATTTGCTGTGCTGACGCTGAGGACGAGTCGGTGTCTCTCAGATTGGGGGTGACATGTCGATCGTCGGTGACCACTGCCGGCTGGGTAGTACCGCGTGCGTTCTTTGATATGACCATCGGAGAGACAACGGACGGACACCGACAGACGGACGGACGTACGGACGGACCAACGTCGGCGGCAACCAACGCATATCTGGCCGACTCCTATGTATTACAGTACAACTAATTTTTGAAGTAACTTTGACAAAACGTAGAGAAATTAGTGTGGTTAATTTGTATTACAGATATCATTGCAAGTGGAATTCAACAAGAACAGAATTCTGAAAGCACCGACGTCGACGAGCCTTTCTCGCCTTCCACGAAGGAAACTTTCGACATCGACTCCACGTCTCCGCAGACGTTTTCGGCCATGAGTGACTCTGTGCAGTCGGATCGTCAGCATGGAGCTCTGTCTGCAGAGGCGGCGGCTGTCGACACCGCTGCGGAAGTGGATCTGGTAGACTCCGCATCTGCCAATCTACTTTTTCAGTCGCTTGACATCACCACGAGTGCAGAAGTTGCTGACAAAGTTCACGAACCAACGGTTTTAGAACCTGTAGTGATGGAAGTTGGTGCAACACGAGATACACCTGAACTGAAAGAAAAGCGTGAAGTTGAAGATCGAGCTTCCGTAGATGACAAGCCAAGTCAGGAAGAGTGTCAGCAGTCAGATACAGAGTCTCGTCAAGATGTTGCTCACGAGGAAACGCTGGACGTGGTTGCTTTACGTGATGAAGACATACCTGGTGAAGACACAACACGCCTGCAATCAGCTAGTGACCAGCCAGCGAATGCAAGTGACTCTGTGGATACCGATAAGGTGACACAAATTTCAACCACGCAGTCGTCATCAGAAGCTGGTGCTGCATTTGATTCTGACGTGGCATATTCTTCGTCTGTCGACGTGGTAAACACAGATGTTGACACTGTCAGTCAGTCTGCTCGTGTGGATGAGCCGTCGGAATTGCATGGCAAACAGACAACACGTGACATAGACAGTTCCTTCCAGGAGGATAATTTTGGAAAAACTGTGGAAGAAGGAAAAACACATTTTCTTGCTCAAGATGACTTATCGTATCAGGAAGAGATCAGCACTGATGTGAAACAAAAGTTTGAAGAACACGAAGTTGGCGTTACAGAAGCACTGGGTGATGGGAAATTACATGATGACGAGTTGAGGAAAAGCACTAAAGTTGTGCCGCAAATATCAATAAGTGTATGCTCTTCTGGAAACGCTGAAGATAACGACGATTTACCCTACCAAGAGGACACGAGCATCCCTGAACAACTAACTGAGGAAGACGCCACTAGCTTGACTTCTGATCATCAGGCAGTAATGACCACTGAGTCGTTGTTGTGTGACGAAGAGACTAAAGGAGACGCTATTGCGAGAGAAACTGAATCAACGCCAGAACTAGAGCTTCAAGCCACGGAACCAGCGACTCCAGAGGTGGAACGCAATTTATCTCAATACCATCTGCAAAGGGAGAAAGAAACCCACGAAGCGTCTGTTACAGTAGAACATGAGAGGCATGACAGAAAGGAGATTACTGAGGGTCTGACCGAAGCACAGCAGCTGCACGACGCAAAATTGTTGTGTAGCAGCACAGAGAGCATGGTGAGTTCTACGACTTCAGACTGGACAGTAATCGACATTCGTGATGAGCCTGAAACTGTCGAAAGCTTTTATCCCATTGCATATACAGACAAAGATGTATCGGACACTCTGCAGCAGCGTGTGGATGAATACTCTTTTTCAACACCCTCTTATACGGCACACACTGAACTGGCAGTCAGCCAAGAAAGCCGCGATGATGTCCTTGAGGTAAAAGACGAAGCTTTTATTGGAGGATTAGACGAGATTGAAGATGAGGATGAGGAGATTGATGCTGTGGAAAATTATTTGACAGCAACTGTTACTCCGACTGTTGACTTGATGGTAATGTCAACAGCACTGGAATCAATTCTCGAGGAAGAGGAGAGAACGTCGAGTTCGCAGAAGACGACCAGTTCTTCGGAGAAACTGGAACATGACGTGTCTGATTCGTCCAAGTTAGTTGGCAGTTCACCGGACGTGCAGCACGCCGAGTCGCCGACTTTTCAGCCAGCTGGCAAGTTCACCAGTGGAAAGTCTTCCGACAGAGACGACGTCTCAGTTTCGTCGTCGCTGGCCGAGTTTGAACGACTGGAAAGAGATCTTCAAGAGAAAGGTAGTAGTGAGTCGTTTTCAGGTGACAAGGGCAGTTCCGAGTCCGCATCGGCGGTGGCTCCTCCTGAGTCGCCTCAGCGCAAATCCAGCACGTCGCTGTCGTCGTCGCTAGCGGAATTTGAACGAATTGAGCACGAGATTCTTGGCCAGTCCGGATCACTCGAGCTGATCACAATCGACCGAAAGAGTCATCATACGGATAGCTCCTCTTTCAGTGAACTGGAGCGCATTGAAGAAATGGACAAAACTGCCGAAGAACAGTTTAGGTCATCATCAGGATCACTGGCTGAATTCGAGTACATTGAACAGCATCTCCGACTGAACGAAGAACTGGAATCAGAAGCTCTCAAAGTGGCCACAATGCTGGAGAAAAGTCGTGCTTCATCGGCAGAAAAATCGCCCGAAGCTGGCAGTTCGCAGAGCGACGTCCGCTTATCAAAAGAGCAGATTCCGGACTCGGCTGAAAGCGTGTCGGCAGAAGAAACTGCACCGCCTGCTCCGTCTGCTGAGGCTCAATATCCACATTACCAAGACATTGTTCACATAATACGTGAAGCGTCGAGAAATGAACAGACTTTCCAGTTTAGTGATCCCGAAGCAAGTCATACTTCAACTGCGACAGAGACAGTATCACATATCGATGGTATAACCAGATTACAGCAAGAGACAACGTCGGAATCATATCATACTGTGACTTCATCAGTGAAGACTACATGGTCCGAAGATGTTTCAGCTACAGCTTCTGACAGCATATCGAGGACAGAACAGACAGATGTTGTCAAGCAAACTGACGAGGTACGATCAGTTGTAGAGCTGCGCTCAGTATCTGCCAGTTTTAGACAAGATTTCAGTTACGAACTGGAGCCGGAGAAGTCGTACGCACGCACGGTAGACAGTCACACCGAGGACCGTGAAATAAGAGATCTCAAATCTGTGGAGGAAACCGACGCTGTAGTCAGCAGCGTCGTCGCAAGCAAAGAACTATCTGAGACAGTTGGTGAGTCTTCGGAACCTGTGATTCAGCAGCCACAGGACGCTGACTTGATGACATTGTCGACTGATTCTTTGATTGAAATACAAAGTGAGGATGTCATGCAGCTGTCCACCGACTCATTACAGCCCGACGCAGCCATGATGACCTCGACTGATTCGCTGGAAATTCCTGACGGCACAGACATCTGTCGCAGTTCTACGTCGACGCTGTCTAGTGCGACTACCCTGCTGGCCGCGGAAAAGGAGGATGAGCAACAGTGTTTGATGGAGCGGTCCTCTGATTCATTGGAGAGTGACAGTAGAGAGCCGAGCGGCGAGTGGGTTACAGTGTATGAAGCCGACTCAGTGCGAGAGTGCCACGAGGAGAAGACTGCTGAAGGAGAGGCTATAGCCGAGTCAACTGATTCACTAGAGGCCGAGTTCAGCGCTGGAAGTGACCACCAGTTGGTGGGAGACGACGCTGGAGTGGTGTCCGGTTCCGCGTCCTACGAGAGCTTTGAGGCGGACTCGCTCCAAGATGAGGTCGAAGAGGAACCAACACTCGTCAGCAGTCAATCACAGGACTCGTTGCTGGTCGCATGCGCCGCCACGATTCCAATGGACATCTCCTTCGGTTCATCCGGTGCCTGGAGTCAGTCCAACGTGTCTTCGTGTACGACTCTGGCATCGAGCAGTGACGGAGAAACGCTGACGTACTCAGCAGACATGCCAACTCCTAGCGGTGGCGGAGCAGCGGACCGGCGTCTGTCAGAGCCGTCGTCGAGCACACCGCCCACTGCCTGGTCGTACGCTCCCGGAGCTGCGCCGTTATCGGTCGACAACACACAGACAGTGCTCGATTCGGAAGGCAACGTTTTGATCGCTGCTGTGTCCGACGAGTCTCGAACTCCACGGCTTGCTGACGTCGGAGTCGGCCTTGACAACCGTCAGTCGTCAATGTCTGCAAGGGCCGACAAACAATCGGTCTCACAGACAGCTGACTGTCAACCAGTCGAACCAACAGGCTTTGCTGATGAAACCGAAGTTGGCGAAACATCAGCAGCCGTAGACGTGCCACCAGGTATTTTGTGATATTACTAGTTAATGCTCATGCGGTAGCCTAAAGCGGTGCGAGCGGTAAATTTACCAATACGGCATTTTTTGCGTGCCGTTCAGCAGCTGATTGGAATTTTTTGAAATTGATTTTGTGACTTCCGAAATATATCTGGCCTCAGATTCGGTCATATACTCCGACATTGCGCGCGTTATAAGTTTACGTATTATTATTATGTAGGTGATACATAATTTACCTATAAATGCTTAAACCGGAAGTGATGATAAATTCCAGTGAACTTAAACTTATTTTGTAAACCACTGGAATACGGTGCTGATACAAGGACAACGTTCATGTCTACTACGTTACTGAAAAATATAATAGAAAAAAATAGTAAAGGAAACAAATATATATTTTGCAGGTCGCTGGACGATTTTATGCGATTCATTTTTGTTTTGCGCGTGGATTAGTCGCTGTAGTCTCAGCGAGTTTAGCTGAGCGCGTTGTCCTCGTACAACGATTACAGACCACCTTCAGGTTTGTTAATACAGACACACGTTGACGATCCATCGTCTGCTGATCCATGGGCATCTGATATGGCAAGACCCTATCTGTGTAGGTTTGAGAGACGTGGGCGTCGACCAGTCTAGAAGTGATTTAGCAGGGACCGTGTGTGACGAGGTAGGCGATCTGCTGAATGAAAGGGTCGGCTACAGTAGTGCGGTTGATCACATGCAGAAGCCACCACCAGACTCTTCTCTAAATTGTACAGCTTTGTCGACAGGTGTCCTGTCTGATCATGTTGAACAGTTGGATGCAAGCCGCGAGGAAGATGGCAATGACATCGGCACACACGTGCCAATTTGGTTGAGCTTGATATTGTTGGTTGTCATTACAGACGACGTTTGCTCGCACCTCGAAACCAGCTCCAGACGTGGAAACACGTGCAGTTTTTGCCGCGCGATGCTATACACGTGCGGCCTATGCTGTCGTGCGGTGTCCGTCCGTCAGTCTGTCTGACACGTTCGTGGATTCTGTCAAAACGAATAAATATATCGTCAAAATGTTTTCACCGTCGGGTAGCCACACAATTCTAGTTTTTCCGTACTAAACGTCATGGCAATATTCCGATCGGACCTAACGGGGGCGTCGAATGCATGTGGGGTAGGCAGAAATCACGATTCTGAGCCAATATCTAGCTTCATCGCGTGCTGTCAACGCTGCGGCCGGTTAGGTGTTATCAACACGGTGCCGCCGGACTGTGGCAAGTTGTGACAGTTACCGCTGCTAGTAAGCGGCGGAGTTTGTTGATGGCGGGAGACAACGACGAAATATTTATGACAAGAAGTTTCAACGTTATGCCGAAGACAACAGAACAGCATTTAACTGCACGCAGTGATAAATCTGTAGCCTATGTAACTAACAATAAAAGACTACTCGACGTTTTGTAATGTTGAAGCTAACTACAGTACTGACAGACACGAAGCATCGCGCGGCCTCTTTGCGATAGCAGCTACTTGTTTTATGCCGGGCGCCATACCGGAAATTGATTTGACTGAGTATTTGCATGTTGTCGCTAACTCTGTTTTGGGTTGTTACGCATGTTTTGTTATCATATATTTACGCTCACTAAACACTACAACAACAAAAACAAAACCAGTATGATGCTTAAAGCGGAAACATAGTCATCAATCCGTTGCTGTAGAAGGTAGTGTAAAATTACAGTAAACTGAACTTATACTGAATGATTATGCGTCAAAATTGACAATGACAGATTTTGCCGACATAAGTGTCTTCAGACGCGGAAGCATGTGGGGGGGGGGGCGGTCTTTGGCGGGTGCAAAACCGGAAGTTGTTTCATCCGAGATCCTGCTTGTAGTGTCTAACGGTTTCCGGTTCGTGGCGCATGCTGCATGATGACGTTTATTATAATTTACACTGGTGATATTGCTGACCAACGAATAGTGTTCAACGCGGCACTTAAACCAAAACTATTTACAAATTCCTGGATTTATTGACATCCGCACCATTAAACTCGGAACTTTCGATATCCTAGCTATCGCCATTGGATTTTTTTTTCAGATTATAGCATAATGGAAGATAGCCTGGGTGGGTAAATTCCGCCGGTTACCGAACTCTGTAAAATAATCGTTAAAATCGTTATCGTATGAGGATTAATTAATAAATAAGGTAAAAGAGTGCCATAACGCAGAGTGGATGTAGGCGGGTTGCTCATCTGCCTGACATAGGCCGTTGAGCCCGTGGGCGGCTAAACCACTATCGTCTGTGATGCATGGCCACTGCGACGCCAGACCTAAGGTTACCTTCCCAGCCTAAGTTGGTACTCAAAGCACCTACCCACGGAGGGATGGCCAGGCTGAGTTGATTTGAGTGGCTGGTTACGTACGGAGATAATTTACCCGCCCAACGGCGGTAACCCATCCAGGCACTAACCGGGCCCGGCGTAGAGTAACCATGTTGATCGAGACCAACTCGTTACCACTAAGCCAAACCGCCAACTAATTAATAACAATCTTTTAAAAAGTCATTTAACAAAGAAATTATAAATAGATTTGTATGCTTTTATCGCGCTTCAGCACAGCAGTGCTGACGCGCGATATTGATATAGCAATTCTGTCCGTCTGTCTGTCTGTCACGCTCTGGTATTGTGTCGAAACGGCTTAACGTGGCATCATACTTTCTTCAGCTAATTGTAGCGGCTTTATTTCAGTTTTTCAATACTAAACATCTTTGCGAAATTCCGACGGGGTCACTTTTACGAGGGCGTTGAAGACAGTTGGGGTATGTAAATTTCGCGATTTTCAACCAATATTTGGCTGTATGTGGGAAACGATAAAGATAGGGCCACTGTTGTGGAACGGTAATAGGAAATCGTATGCGCTCTGTCGAGCAGTGGCATTTCCGATGACCTTGAGTAACATTTGAAGATCATTCAGTACTTGTTTGCGCAGCTAACGCGCGATCTATTAGCGATAGCTACGTTTTTGTTACATATCGACAACTCATTGAAATACACTTGATCATGTAATGTTGCTAAAAATGTTTGTTTCGAAGATCACGAGAAGGAACTTGAAGAAGAGTGGGAACTTGTGGACGACGATGCCGCGTAACGTACGAGGTTAGTATTTCAGTTAATTGCTGCAACGTCTTTTGGAATGGCGATCGTTTATCATTAGATGATAGTTCCATTTATCCATTGTAGGCACTACGTGAACACTGCACTGCGTAACGTTAAATGTGGAAGAACTGAAAGCAATGTTAACGCATATGCGGCTGTGGGCCGTGTTCCAAAATGTTTACCTTTAATGTGTTTGATTCGCGACTGCATAAAGCAAGAGCGAGTAAGTGAGTAGTTTCTTAGCGCCACATCAGCACAAAAAGGCTGCTTAGTGCCAGGCATAATACAAGGAGAAAGAAGTTTATCGGTCGCAGAGAAACGACGCGACGGTCTGTATTATTTAGAAACTAGCTGCAATGCCCGTCCTCCAGACGCAGTGAATCGGCGCCTACAGCGCCTCCATTCTCACGCCTGTGACGTTCTGACCTTGACCTTCGCTTAACTAAAACACTTCCTGGGTCATGGCGAATCTGTGTGCCAAATTTGATCCCCTAGTGATCCAGCTGTCTTGTCACCGATAATGCACTCACATAACGGATTTTATGCATATAGATATTGTGCTTTTTGTACACCTAACGTTCGCCATTGTAACAGTAGGCCTACCGACACACGCACTCCGTATTAAAATTCCGCTCTGTTTTCCATCTGGATCTTGAATGACTTTGAACAGACATGAAGGTCACAAGGACTTTATGTAATTTTCTATGACTGAATTGATTTATTAATGTCGTAAATGCCTAATTGTCGGGTTCTTGTTCACAACCATATTTTCCACAATATCGTCTTTCAAGAGTACAGTATTATCTTTATTTTCAGTTTTTCACGACATTCCATTCACGAATGAACACGATTCCAAAACGTCCCCATTTTACACACACTACTTCCGGTCTAGTTCTAAGTAAGTAACGACAGAGCAGTATTAACAGTCTTGTTCAGCATTGTTCAGATGATGTCTGACACTAATATACTGTTGTACTGACTTGTTGCAGCAGCTGTTCATCAAAGGTGATCATACAAATCAGTTGTCGTGCGAAGGAGCGTCAGCAACGTAGTAGTGACCTGTGTGCAAATCAGACATTCTTAGCTGATAGAGAGCTGACTAGACAGCGTGTCTTGGTGCTGCTGCTACACTGCTAACTACTCTACCACTGTCAACAGTCACAGCTGCTGAGCTGTACATTTTCGTCTTTGTGCAAAGATGCAGAAATTCCACACGAACACTTACGACTGTTTTTTTTGCATACCAGTTTGTGGTATGATTATGTTGCTTTCGTTGTCTAATTTTCGTAGCAACGTGTCTCATGCTAATTTTACAGACTACCTGTACATTATCTGAGTCGTGCGTTTTTGTGAGAAAATTATCATTATTACTTTATTATTATTACTGAAAACGTTCATTAGGTTGGTAATTCAAATACTAAAACAATATTCTACAACACAACCTAGAGTTTTACCTAAATTAGTTGCGACGTTTCGCTCGCCAACGGCGAGCTTCATCAGGCTTGCCGCTTGTGGTCACGTGATGTTGAGCACGTGACCAAAAGACGGTCATAAGCTGTCGGTAAGCCGTACGCCCCTCCATCTCTGTTATAATAATGTGTGTCCTGTTAATTGTTAAGTAATTAAGTCTTTAATTTGCCATTGATATTTATTATTATTATTTTTTTAACCTTGGTAGATATATTCCTCGGTAGATATTATTACTAATACGATGATTTTTTTCTTACAGATAGCAAGTATTATTTAAATGCTGAAGATAGGATAAATGTGTTTTAGTCAGCAATAGAAGCTAGAAGTCGATGATAGCTGCTTATAACAGAAAAATTAGACATACGACTTCAGTTTTCATTCCACGTATTTAAACTGCATATTATTATCACTGTACCAGTGTATTACGAGTATTTCAGACCAGTGCTTATTTCAGGCGTTTTTCTTGTTTTGCTAATCCCGATCGTTTGGCATGATGGACGTGCTGATGTGTAGACTAGGCCTAAAGTTAGTCGTGAACATTGTACAGCTTTGCTTTTTATTAATTACTCTACTTAACTTTGCACACGCGTTACCTAAATAACGATGGTTTTCGTGATCGTAACGGAACATATTGTAGGCTGTTCGGTGAAAATTCGATTGCGGCGTCGATTATTGCGCTGCGTGTTGCAGGCTGCGGCGTATTGGCGACACTTGTGTTCGATGTTGCTTCAGCTTGCTGCTATTCAAGTGTTCTTTGTGATAAACTTTGTTATGCTTTCATGTAGACAGTAGCCCGTTCTGCGTTTCTGACTGCATTCTCGGCGTCTCGTACAATAGCATAGCTGACCGTGTTGTGGTGAAGTCGAGTCGTCGTCTCTTGTCTGCAGTTTAATTGCGTGAGACCTTGAGACATCCAAACATCTGATGATGAGACAGTTGAATGATTGGCTTATATTCGTCGAACTGTTGTCAAACTAAACATTCCAGTATCGTTGCTTATCAGTTGCATAATTTGTCGTCGTCGTCGTCGTTGTCGTTGTTGCTTTCTGTAGCTTCCTTTCATCGATGTTTTCATTTGTTTGTTAGTATTGTAAAGTTAACAAACGTGTGATGCATTAGAGAAGCAGAAGCTGTTATGGTCGTTATTAATTATTATTATTTACCACAACATTGCTTATCGAGTGACTGAACGTTGTCGATGTTTATGCTAGTCGTAGGACTGGTAGTGAGGTGTTCTGAATGTCGCCGAATTATTGTCGCTGATGCTGCTGCTGCAGCTGGCTAGCTGATCAGTCGAAGTTTGTCTGTGATTCGTAACTGTGATGAGACTGCGATTGCGATGCGAGGCGACAGAGATGTGTTGCACGAGTGTGGCCGGTCTGCTGATCATGGCAGAACACGCTCATCCGATCGATCACCTGGCGCTGTCTTCTGCGCTTTTCCTTTCATTCCGAGACTCGTCTGCTGCTGATATCTAAGTTCATTGATGGTCTGACGCAGTCTGACTGGCCTGCGACGTCGACGTTAGCTCCGGACTACCAGATTCTTTCAACATGCGTCGCTGTTCGACGGTCGACGACGAGGGATGATCGCTGTCGCCCAGCTGCAGCCACTGTTGCTGCCGTTAGCATGTAGTGTGTAGGCTTATCGACTGCTGCCGAACCGATCAGAATTCATAACCGAATCGTGACCGCTAGTCATGCATTGATCTCGTAAACAGTGTCGCGCCGATCGATATGCGATTCACTTTACTTCCTTCATACGACTCGCTAGTTTGAACTTCTAACTGTAGACATACGGCCGTGCACTCGAACCGGATGTAATTTCTTTCTCCGGATTTACTCCGCGTCCATTCGCTTTCTCTGTAAATTGTCATATAAACAACTGTAGTTGAGTCAGCAATGAAACTGAACCAATGTACATCTTCGCACAACTGCGATGATTGTGGTTCATTATTTTGCGTTCTCGTATACATCACGAAAAGTTTCGTTTTGTGTTTGGTTTCTGTAATTCTTGGTGAAGTGATCCGCTGCGGAATGACGGTTTAATCGAGTGAACGTTCTGCACCTTGCGGCTACCGTGGACGTGTGTGTGTGTGTGTGCTATTTATTTATTGCTTTATTGGTTATTTGATAGTACTGTCTTTACCGCTATTCTGGATGCGAGGCTGTGGAGGTCGTACGACATTGGGATGCCACTTAGGTCGACGTTCATTCTTTCACTGTAGTTGAGTCGGCATCGTTTTATTCCGGGAGTCGGTGTGGTGCGCGTCTTGTCAATGTGAACTGAACGTGACGTTGTCGTACGTACTACGGTAACACAACACTGACAACGACACATTGATGTGAGCCCTCGGCTGCATGCTGCCGTTCCGTCTTGATGTAGTTTGTAACTGTCTCCGACAGATTTCCGTTGTTTTGCCAGTGCATTGCTTTGCCGACTTTGTGATGAATAAAGCTTGATTTAGCCTACATTGTATCAGAGACGTCCGCTCTGGAGTTCCAACTTGACCGACGTACTGCAGATAATATGTAGCCTAGGCCTAACTAGCCAGCGACGTGAGGCGCCGATCTACGGGTTAGGTTACCCATAACGCACTGGCACATGCCCGCCCCTGGTTTCCCCTAAAATTGTCGCTTCTCACATTTTTCCCGCTCTCGAGGTGCTTCAGTATTTTCACACCTGTTCAAAGAAGAGGATGGTTCCGCTCATGTAGAGTTGTACACTGTGTCCACAAAAAAGCCATATAATTTTTAGCGTAATTTTATTTAGGGCTGACGAAATTTTATAAAAGCTGGAAGATTCATTTCTGCGTCTACTCAGGACACAACTGCAGTTGCATTTCCAACGAAGCCTGTGTAATACCCTTACCCCTTACCTGAAACGTTTTATTTTAATGACGTCTTGCAAAACTGAAACAGATAGGCATACTGTTAGTCGAATGGAGAACACTGGACCATTTACTTGTTGCAGTCATCAGTGACGTCGCCATCTCTGTGCATGTGTCGGGGCTCACGGTGGACATTTTGAGCACATTTTGTGGTGTTTTCATGGCTCAGTGTATTAAGTTAATGCTGAGAATTTTTGATTGTTTTGTTTGTCGCCAAAATGTAACTTGTCTGAAACTTTTTACCAGGTATGGGCATTACACAGATGAGGTGGAAGACATAATCATAGGCAGACTAGCAGTTGTCTCCTAAATCGCTGTGCGGAACGTTTAATTACGGTTTGGTGATGCCATGCTATAAAGTAGTTGGCTTTGTTTTTTGTGGACACTGTAGTAATAGTAAGTGCAGTTCATGAGACCGACGAAAATGTGGGCACCGCAGTCACAAACCCCTCATCCACACTTTATATCCATTTTCTCTCTGCTGTGTGAGGCAGAGAAACGACAATTGCCTACTGCAGATATGACAACAACGCGATGGATACATTTTCACGCAAGGACGACGTTCTACAACAGTCACAGTCTGTAAGGGTGGAGTTGAGTGGTCAGCTGCTGCCCAAGCCATATCAGCGTTCAACTTCGAAGTCTTCAGTCTGTTACACACATGCAGCCATGCACTCACCATGGATAATGTAACAAGAAGTTGGGCTGTCGCAGAGAGACCGCGCGATGCTTCATGTCATTGAATATTTCGCTAAGTCATTCGGGCATAAGTCCCATTGTAACTACGTCACTGTTTCGTACCGTTACATAAACGTTACGTTTAGCGCTAATATGACCTTGAAATCTGGCTCAGAAGTCATTGGAAATGGCACTATTCGAAAGCTTGTTACAAATTCCTATTCGCATTGTGTGGCAACTGTGGCGGTATCATTAGCCGTTTTTTGAGATATTCAGCGTCAAATAATCACATGACCTTGAAAATTGTGTTATGAATCGGTCGCATTCGATAAATTATATACGACTTCCTATTAGCTCTATGCCATTTTCGAGTTATTTGACTCTGAGTAATATCGTGACCTGAAATCTGGGTTAGAGGTCACTCAAGGTCATTGGAAATAGGACCACAATTCAACAGACCGCTTACGAGTTATTATGACTATGGCCGTATTTAAAGCGAGATATTGGTCGAAAATTACGATTTTTTCATACTCCTGCAGTCGACGCCCTATTAGTGGGTTGCCGTCGGAACATTCAATGGCGGATCCAAGCATTGGCGGGCTGCTCCTTGGCGCCACCAATTTTTTTTCTGACCACACAAGTCACAAGCCATAGACATGCACGTTGCAATGTAATAATTTTTGCCTTACGCACACTGAAATTAGTCACTACTATAACCTAAAAATGTAAAAAAAAAACTGTTGTTTTATAACAATGTGTAAGGCCCATAGCAAAGTGACACATATAAAACAGCAAAAATATTTTCATCACCTCAAGCGCCCTGGATATAATACAGATTTCTTATTATATTCACGGCCCTTTAGGTGATGAAAATATTTTTGCTGTTTTATATGTGTCACTTTGCTATGGGCCTTACACATTGTTATAAAACAACAGTTTTTTTACATTTATATTTGCAGTTTT
>Ga0209149_1000420_pt1 | contig 17813 bp, 11 predicted proteins | sample WorMetTyACAVOLI2_FD_187423 | JGI IMG/M metagenome (GOLD analysis project Ga0209149, IMG submission 187423) | Marine gutless worms symbiont microbial communities from Max Planck institute for Marine Microbiology, Germany - Olavius algarvensis... ... | reverse complement strand
TAGGTTGCCATTGTAGGTTGGGTTGAGCCAACTCCAGGCATTGTTGGGTTTCGTTACACTCAACCCAACCTACATTTTTGCGGCGCTATCACGAAATGCGAAACCCAACAACGACCGATTTCGGAACCGATTTCCAAAAGTTTCTTTTCTGATCAGACCGGCTGTTCTGTAGCCGGAGGCCGTGGCTCTTATGAAACTACAGCATTTATTACAAAAATGTAGTTTCTGTTCTCCGATCAGACTGGCCGTTTTTGGGCCAGAGGCTGCCGCTCGTGTGAAACTACACAAAAAAGAAGGTTTCGGGTGTCAGGTGTCAGGTTTCAGCAAATCGCTGATGCGAGGACGGCCAGCAGCCGTAGACGGGTTCCCGTTACCTCTATTAAGTTGATTCGGTTGATTAATCAGTCAACTCAATCAACCAATCAACTCAATCAACTGCGCGGAAATCGACCTTACGTCAGCACATGATCTTAGTTTCTTTTATTGATCAGTCTGGCCGTTTTTTGGCCAGAGGAAGCACTGAAACCTGAAACCACATATCGTGACAGTGGGGAAAATTGGAAAACTGGCGTGACAACAAGTTGGCGGCGGCCATCCTGCTGGTGCCGGCCTCGACCTGGATCCTGATTTTTTTTACCCTGCCGCTGGCCATTGTCTGGGTTTACAGCTTTGGCCAGCGCGGCCCCCAGGGGCAGACCCTGCTGGCTTTCAGCCTGGAAAACTACGTCAGGGCGGTGGAATGGATCCACCTGGGCATTCTATGGAAGTCGATCTGGACGGCTGCGGTGGCGACCCTGATATGCTTCCTCATGGGGTTCCCCCTGTCCCTGGGTATTGCATTCGCCCCGGCCCGCTACAAGAACCTGCTCCTGCTGCTGGTGATCCTGCCGTTTTGGACCAACCTGCTCATCCGCACCTATGCCTGGATTGCGGTTCTCAGAACCCGGGGATTCCTGAACTTCGGGCTGGAGTGGGTGCACGCCCGGCTGGATGGTCTTTTCAGCCTCATCGGCCTGCCGGACCTCATGGGGACTTTTGAACCCCTGGCGCTGCTGTACAACCATTCGGCCGTAATAATCGGACTGGTATACGTGGCCCTGCCTTTCCTGGTGTTGCCCATCTATGCGACGCTGGAGAAACTGGACCGGTCGCTTATGGAAGTCAGCCTGGACTTAGGGGCGAGCCAGTGGCGCACCATGTTCAGCGTGACCATCCCCCTGGCGTTTCCGGGCATCCTGTCGGGACTGCTGCTGGTTTTCATCCTGTCCCTGGGGACTTACCTCACACCGGTGCTGCTGGGGGGCACCGACAGCATGATGATCGGCAACCTCATCGCCCAGGAGTTCGGACCGGCAAGGGATTGGCCCTTCGGGTCGGCGCTTTCGTTTTTGCTTTTGTACATCACGTTTATCGTGCTCTGGATCAGGGCGATGGTGGCCTCACGGTCAAAAGGAGTCAGCTACTGAATATGTCCGATCTGTCTTCAACAGACCGCAGCCGGGCGTCCGCTTCCAAGCGGCGAGGGGGCAAATCCCGTCCGACGCCGTTGGAATACACTCGCAAGAAGTGGTTCCAGCTGATGCTGCTGTTCAATTTCATATTTTTGTATTTTCCGATCGTGGCCCTGGTGGCCTTCAGCTTCAACAACAGCCGCCGCAACATCACCTGGCGGGGGTTTACCTTCAAGTACTATGTCAAAGCCTTTCACAATGAATCGCTGTTCGATGCCTTTGTCAACAGCCTGATCGTTGCCGGCATCTCCACCGTGGTCTCGACCATCCTGGGAGCGATGCTGGGCCTGGCTCTATACCGGTTCAGGTTCCCCGCCAAAAACGCTTTTGACGGCTGGATTCATCTGCCCATCATCATACCCGAAATCTGTATGGGGGTGGCCATGCTGGCCTTTTTCTCCCGCTTGAACGTCCCCCTGGGGCTGTTCACCATCACCGTCAGCCACATCGCCTTCAGCCTGCCGTTTGTGGCCGTCGTGGTGCGGGCGCGCATGGCCGGCTTCGACCATTCCCTGGAAGAGGCCGCCCGGGACCTCGGGGCCAACCAGTGGCAGACCTTCAAAGACGTCACCCTGCCATACATGGTGCCCGGCATCGTGGCCGGTGCCCTGCTGGCCCTGACCCTCTCGCTGGACGATTTCGTGATTACCTTTTTCACCTCCGGACCGGGCTCCACGACCCTGCCCATTAAAATATATTCCATGGTGCGGTTCAGCGTCACGCCGGAAGTCAACGCCGCCTCGACGGTGCTCATCGTTATTACCCTGCTGCTGACGGTCGTGACGATGATCATTCAGGCCCGCGGAGGAAAAGACAAGGGGTTGCCAATATGACAGCCAAACAGCCCATAATCCGCATTGAGAACGTCACCAAAATATTCAACCGCTCGGTGACCGCCGTGGATGACGTCAGCCTCGACATTGCCGAAGGCGAGTTCTTTGCCCTGCTCGGGCCATCGGGATGCGGCAAGACCACCTTGCTGCGCATGATTGCCGGTTTCGAAAACCCGACCACCGGCCGGATCATGGTCGATGGACAGGACATGGACGGCGTCGATCCCAACCACCGGCCGGTCAACATGGTATTCCAGTCCTATGCTGTCTTCCCGCACATGACGGTGGCCAAGAATGTGGCCTATGGCCTGAAAGTCACCGGCATATCGGCCGGCGAAATCCGGAAGCTGGTCCCGGAAGCGTTGGAACTGGTAAAACTAAGTGGATTCGAGCACCGGATGCCGCACCAGCTATCGGGCGGGCAGCAGCAGCGGGTCGCCCTGGCCAGGGCCCTGGTGAAAAAACCCAGCGTGCTGCTGCTGGACGAACCGCTGTCGGCCCTGGACGCCAAGTTGAGGGAAGCCATGCAGATCGAACTGGTCAACTTGCAAAAGTCCGTGGGCATCACCTTCATCATTGTGACCCATTCCCAGTCGGAGGCGCTCTCCGTGGCCAACCGCATTGCTGTCATGAAAGACGGGCAGGTCAAACAAGTTGCGGGCCCCCTGGAGCTGTATGAAAGACCGAACAGCCGGTTCTGCGCCGATTTTATCGGTAAAATCAATCAGCTTGAAGCCGAAGTGGCCGGCGTGGACGGCCAGCACCTGGTGGCGGATGTCACGGGCATCGGCCAGGCGCGTATCCCATGGGAAGGGCCGGCCCGGGGTAAAATCACCCTGGCCATACGACCGGAGAAGCTCGAGTTGAGCCTCCAGGAACCCGACCACGATCGCATCAAGTTTCTAAGCCGGGTGACCAATGTTGTCTACTACGGCAGCACGTGCCAGGTTTTTCTGGCAAAGCCCTCGGGGGAACCATTGATGGCGGAAATAAGAAATCGGGAAAGCGATACGGCCACATCGATTCTGATCGGCAGCGATATCTGGGTGTCATGGAAGGCGGATGATACGCTGGTTCTTACCGATTAATTCGATTTGGGATTTGGGATCTGGGACTAGGGATTTGGGATCTGGGATTTGGGATTTCGGATTGATGGAATGGAGAATAAGGATTTCGGATTTCGGATTGCGGATTGATGGAATCGCTGCGCTCTATCAATTTTAATGGACAGAATTCCTCAAATCCGCAATCCGCAATCCGCAATCCGCAATCACACTCAACTTGAAGATACATAAAGTTGGGCTTAAAAATTCTAACCTAAAATAAGCAATTTTCGCCATCGCACGCTTAACCCGTCAGCTCTTCCGCCACTTTCGCCAATAACTGTTTTTGCTTTTCCAATTTTTGGGTAAGGTTCTTTTCCTTTTCTAAAATAGCCTTTTCCTTTTCTTTTTCAAGCTCGGATTTCTGAGCGGCCAGATCACCTTCATATTTCTTTTGAGCTTCTTCTAATGCGAGGTCTTTCTCCAATATTATTTTCGCGGTGTCCTGGGCGGCTTTCTCCATGGCCTCCTGTTCCGCTTTGGCCAGCTCCTCCTGCCGTTGTCTTTCGAATTCGGCTTCCTGCTCGGCCAATGCCTCGAGTCGTTCCTGTTCGGCTTGCTCCAGCGCGAGCCCTTTTTCCTTTTTCAATTTTTCGACATCGTGTTCGGCCTTTTCCAAAGCGAGCTCTTTTTCTTTTCTCAATTTTTCGGCTTCGCGTTCGGCTTTCACCAGCGCGAGTTCTTTTTCCTTCTTCAATTTTGCAGCTTCACGTTCGGCCTTTTCCAAAGCGAGCTCTTTTTCCTTTTTCAATTTCTTGGCTTCTTTTTCGGCCTTTTCCAAAAGCTTCTGTTCGATTTTGGCCAGCTCCTGCTGCCTTTTTTCTTCGAGTTCGGCTTCTTGTTCGGCCAGGGCCTCGAGCCGTTCCTGCTCGGCTTTCTCCAACGCGAGCTCTTTTTCTTTTTTAAATTTTTCGGCCTCGCGTTTGGCTTCTTCCAAAGCGAGCTCGGTTTCTTTTCTTAATTTTTCGCTCTCCTGTTCGGATTGCACGATGATCTCGTGGGTGGCATTGGCCAGATCATCCTGTCGTTGCTTTTCGAATTCGGCTTCCTGTTCGGCCAGGGCCTCAAGATGCAGCTGTTCGGCTTCTTCCAATGCGAGCTCTTTTTCCTTTTTCGATTCCGCGGCTATGCGCTCAGCCTCTTCTAATGCGAGCTCTTTTTCCTTTTTTAATTTCGCGGCTTCTTGTTCGGTTTTTTCTATCAGCTCCTGCTCGATCCGGGCCAGCTCCTGCTGCCGCTGTTCTTCGAGTTCGGCTTCCTTTTGGGCCAATGCCTCAAGTCTTTCCTGCTCGGCTTTTTCCAATGCGAGCTCATTTTCCTTTTTCAATTCCACGACTTTGCGTTCGGCCTTTTCCAAAGCAAGCTCTTTTTCTTTTCTCAATTTCTCGGCTTCGCGTTCGGCATCCTTTTTAAGCGCCTGAGCTGCTTTGGCCACCTCTTGTTGTCTTTTTTTTCCAGCTCAGCTTCCTGCTTGGCCAATGCCTCGCGACTTTTTTTTTCCGCTTCTTTCAATGCCAGCTCATTTTCCTTTTTCAATTTCTCGGCTTCGCGCTCGGCCTGCTCTTTAATTTCCCGTTCGGCCCTGACTATCTCCAACTGCTTTTGGCGTCGGAGCTCGGCTTCCTGCTTGGCCAAAGCCTCGATTCTTATTTTTTCCGCTTCTTGCAAAGCGAGCTCTTTTTCCCTCTTCAATTCCGCGGTTTGGTGTTCGGCATGCTTTTTAATCTCCTGCTCGGTCTGGGCCACCGCCAGTTGCTTTTGCTTTTCCAGTTCGGCCTGCTGTTGGGCCAATGCCTCAATTCGTTCCTGTTCGGCCTTTTCCAAGGCAAGCTCTTTTTCTTCCAGCAACTTTGTGGTTTCGACTTCGGTCTCTTCTCGATTGAGTTCCTGCTCGTGGACAAAAAGCATTTCCAGGCATACTTTAAACTTGTTAAATGCCTGCTGGTATTGATCTTTGTCCGGAAACAAGGTGTTGATGTAATCCATCAGCAACGAAATCGGCAGACCAAACAGCGAACTGATAATCGCCACGGATGCACCGGATTTGATGTCGCCGCCCTGACTCAACGCCAGATAAAAACCGGCGAATGTGCCAATGATTCCCATCAGAATGATCATAAATGGCGCCCGGAAAAGTACGCCTTCAACATCGTCGGACTCAAAGTATTTGTAGGTGTGCGAAAAATAAACATTGTCGTCAAACGCGATGCGGGTGATGAGATCATAATCCGGCGCACGATGGTAGCTCTGTTCGCCAATTTCAGCGGCGGTCAGGTCGATAATCGCTGCGACACCGGTTTCAATCTCAAACACTCGATCCAGCACTCGGCCGGATTCTTTTTCGGCGAGTTCATTTTCCACCATTTCCTCTTTGGTTTTTCCCAATATCACATTCGCTTTGCGATCCAGGTTGCGGGCTTCGAGCTTGATTTTTTCCGCCTTCTGAATTCTGGCCCGCAGCTCGGCCAGCAGCGGGTTCTTGCCGGAATAGAGCGTGGCGGGAATCTTCAAGTCGGCCGTCGCCAATGTCGGATCGAAATTGGCCGCCAGGGCGACCTCGGCTTGTTCCCTGACGCTCTCCCGATAGGAAATGCCGGAAGGGGTAACCTGGGCTTTTTTATACTCCAGGACAGAATAATAGAAGGCATTGGCAAAATTGTTGAGCGCCTTTATCTTATAGTGCAAGCCAAACTTGAACAATAAGAATACAACTAGACAACCCAAAATACCTGCGACAAACAGACTGCCGATTGTCGCATTGGTAAGCTCAATGTCAAAAACAAATGTAATAGATACTATTACCGCCAGAATTGCTGAGAATACATATTTAAACATATTGACTCCTTAACCCAAAAACTTCCATCAATTAGGTCATCTAAGAATCCATTACCTATTCAGAAAACAACCGGAATTGTAGAACCGTAGCTTGTTCCTGCTTGCAATCATACTCGATACAATCTGCCGGTTTGCCCAGTAACTCGGGCTTAACCGGGGTTGCATGCAGAAACCCCAATGCTTCAATACTCATATCTGCTTTTAATTTATCACGATGCTCAAAGTCACCCATCGCCTCTTTATCAAAGATAAAGTCATACAGGGCTTTCGCGCGCTTGTTGCTCAGCACCATATTAAATCTGCGTGCTTTTTCTGATGCAGGAGACTTATCGTGGACGTCGATGTAGACTCCCCGGTAAACAGGCGATGCCATTCCGGAGATTTTCAGCGACTCGACATGCGCCGCCGCGTCCTGGTTGCCGTAGATTGCTTTGGCATATTTGGGAATCACGATCTTAAGAAAATCCATCATGTCGTCTGACAGTTTAAAGGATCCCCGTGCAAAATACGACTCCTGGAAATGGAGCTTTACCTTACCTGTCTTGGAGTCTATTTTTACGGCTGAATCGTCAAAGTTCTTAAAGTTCTCCTTTAGTTCTTCAACTATCTTTTTCTTGGCTTCGAGCGCCTTGACATGCGGCCCAAGCTCTTCCTCCACCTCAGCTAATTTCTTTTTCTGCTCATCAAGCTCCTGCTCCTTGGCCTGCAAGGCTTCGGCCTTGGCTTTTTCGAGTTCCGCCTGCTGTTTGGCCAATGCATTAAGCCGATCCTGTTCGGCTTTGGCCAGTGCATCGCGTCTGTCCTGTTCGGCTTTGGCCAAGGCATCGAGCCGGTCTTGTTCGGCTTTGGCCAATGCAGCCTCTTTTTCTTTTTTCAGTTTCTCGGCCTCGCGTTCGGCCTGTTCCTTGAGCGCCTGGGCCGTCTTGGCCAGCGCCTCCTGCCGTTGTTGTTCGAGTTCGGCTTCCTTTTGGGCCAATGCGTCAAGCCGATCTTGTTCGGCTTTGGCCAATGCGTCGAGTCGATCTTGTTCGGCTTTGGCCAGTGCGGCCTCTTTTTCCTTTTTCAGCTTTTCAGCTTCCTGTTGGGCTTGTTCTTTGAGCGCTTGCTCCGTCTTGGCCAGTTCCTCCTGCCGTTGTTTTTCGAGTTCGGCTTGCTGTTGGGCCAGTGCTTCAATTCGCTCTTGCTCGGCTTTAGCCAATGCCAGCTCTTTTTCCTTTTTTACCCTCTCAGCCTCCTGCCGGGCTTGCTCTTTGAGCTCCTGGGCTGTCTTGGCCACCTCCAGTTGCCGTTGTTGTTCGAGTTCGGCTTGCTGTTGGGCCAGGGCCTCAAGTCGCTCTTGTTCGGCTCTGGCTAATGCCTGTTCTTTTTCCTTTCTTACCCTCTCAGCCTCCTGCCGGGCTTGCTCCTTGAGCTCCTGGGTCGTCTTGGCCACCTCCTGGTGCCGTTGTTTTTCGAGTTCGGCTTGCTGTTGGGCCAAGGCTTCGCGACGTTCCTGTTCGGCTTTCGCCAATGCAAGTTCTTTTTCCCTTTTTACCCTCTCAGCCTCCTGCCGGGCTTGTTCCTTGAGCTCCTGCTCTTTGACCTGCTGCTCCAACTTGGCAATTGCCAGCTGCCGTTGTTTTTCGCGTTCGGCTTCCTGTTTGGCCTTTAGGGCGTTAAGCCTTTCCTGTTCGGACTCAGCGAGCGCATCCTGCTGTTTGGCCAGAATCTTTTCCGTTGAAGACAGTACTTTATCAAACTCCGATTTCACCTCTTTCAAACGTTCGGCCTGTTTCTTGGCCAGCTCCGATTTCTTGGCTTCAAGGTCTGATTCCAGTTCCGCTTTGGTTTTTTCCAGTTCCTGCTGCTTCTTTTTTTCCAGTACCTGCTTCTCTTTTTCCAGTTCCTTCTCAGCCTCGACTTCGATTTTGGCCAGGATTTGCTCATATTCCTTGGAGGACTCGGTTTCCTGGCTTTTCAACATATCGGTGAAGCGCGCCAATATCTCCTGGGCTTTTTCCTCACGCTCCGCTTTAATTTCCTCCAGCGACTTGGTCGCCTTTTTGGCCAGTAATTTTATGCGTTTCTGCCGGGCCTTTTCTGCTTCGTCAAACTCTTTCAGCTTTTTTCTGGCCTGTTCGACCTCTGCAACAATCGCCTGTATTTTTTCGTTGCTTTCCACTTTGTGGGCCGTGACTTCGTCATTCGAATAAATCATGAACACAATCGCCAGCACGGCAAACAGATCCACCATGGGGACCAGTGCCTGCATGAATTGTGACTGATTCTCATCTGATTTATCAAATTTCATGTCGTGTTATTCCCTAATATACGTGAACTAGAATTGACCCTAGCGAGATTATTGCTCTGTGTTTCAAAAGAATAGAGGTGCATACATTTTTATCGACAATGTATCAATAAATGCACACCCGACCTCACGACTGCCTCAGCGAACTTGCGGTGCAGGTTCTGGGACCATCCTTTCGTGACTCGCATTATTTGCCTGGCCATGAGGAAAATCCTCAGTCAGGCCTTGCAAATAATATACCAGGCACTGTATGCCTCAAGGGCTGCCGGAACATGTCCTCCGTCCAGCTGCCCGGCCATATGCTGTGGCAACCGCTGGCCTGGATTTGTACCTGTTTAGGACTATTGCGTGTCAACGAAAGCCGGCAAGGGAGAATGAGCTTCTATCCCGTAGCCCCTGTCAACCGGGTGGCATCCGTCATTTTTTTGAACATCAAAGCCCGTGACCTAATCTGTATCGACAAAAGGATTTTCTCGATAGGAATACCCTCTTGCAGCCTTGGTAATCAGATAAATACTTCTCTTAATCTATCGGCTCATTGTCTATATACTTTAGGGTTTACACGAAAATAAATTCACCGGCATTTTGAGGATTGGGGCGCCGATCGGGCAAGGCGTGAAAGTGCTGGAATATCAAGTATATTTCGAGGTTTCACGATGCACCCGGGCCGATTGAATCGACGCATAAAATGATTGCCAATAAAGAGATTGATTCCGGGGGGTTGGGACCTGATTTTTTACAGGAAAGCCTCAGGTTTTTTGGTGTCGGCAATGGGATAGGAGGTGTAATGCCGTGAGCTTTATCGGACTGATTGCTCGCGAAGGAGCAAGGGCGGGCTATACGTTCGCCCATTCGGGGCCCAATATCTGTCACTGTAACTGTAATAGATCATTCCATGGGTTTTCGCTAAATTAGGCCTATTTCGGCCCTCGAAAAAACTTGACAGGACCTTGCCATATATAATATCAGCATCTGGCTTGGAAAACATGGATAAAAGAGGTTTTTATGTTTAAGAAATTATTGGATTTTGTGTCAATCGTTGCCGACATGGGGGACTAACCCAGCGGTAGTTGATTGCGTGAGCCTTTAGCTCTGCAGTACGAAATACAAGCTAATCCGTTTTTAACGGATCTGTTTTTCCGGTCTGTTCCGCAGCAGATTCCTATCTGAGATTCCGCCACCACGGTTGCCTCCACTGTCGGTAACGATTTATTTATCAAAAAATCAATAGGTTATAAAATTGCCGGTAATGAGAGGGCTTCGGCCTTGCTCTTATGAAACATTAAAAGCGAACCGCAGAATAACGAATATCGAACCGCAGAATGTCGAAGGGTGGAATCGCTTCGCTCAGTCTTTTTAAAATAGACAGAATACATTACTTCGACATTCGATATTCATTATTCGATATTCGTTATTCGCTTTTTCAAAGTTTCTTTTCTTTGATCAGACCGGCTGTCCTTCAGCCGGAGGCCGCGCTCTTATGAAACTTCAAGAAAAAATAAAAGCGAACCGCAGAATATCGAACAAGAAATATCGAATGATGAAGTGTGGAATCGCTTCGCTCTGACTATTTTAGATAATTTTAAATCGATAGAATACCTTACTTCGACATTCATGATTCCTTGTTCGATATTCGATATTCGCTTTTTCGAAGTTTCTTATTCGATCAGACTGGCCGTTTTTTTGGCCAGAGGCCGCGCTCGTGTGAAACTACATCTACATTAACCCCAAGAAAGGGATTTTAAATCGTGCTCGTCCTCGTCCTCGGGTTTGAAAGCGGCTCTAAAGCTTCGAGGACGAGCACGAGGACGAGGACGAGGACGAAACGGCCAATGAGTTCGTAGGAAACTGCGTAAATTTGTCACCAAGGGCAGTTTCTTTTCCGATCAGACTGGACGCTAGCGGCCTGCGGCGACGCGCTAATGGGCCCAACATATACCGGCAGGCTAGCAGGCAACAAAAAGTGGAGCTTAATTATGACTACAACGCCAAATACACCCGGGCAATATACCAACGACAATAATCAGCATCTTTTACATATGGGATGGAGTTCCCATTTCCAGACACAGTTTAAAAACTTCGGCGACGATGAACTTGTGCCGGCCAGAGTCATCGGGGTCAGGAAAAATAGCCTTCACATCAGCAACGGAAAGAGCGAATGGCTCGCTACCGTCGCCGGCAGGCTCCAGCACCATTCCGACGGCATTTATCCCGTTATAGGGGATTGGGTCCTTGTGGTCGATACCTTGGTCTTTGAGGTGTTGGCACGGATAAATGCCCTGTCTCGCGGTGCTGCCGGCAGTCATGGCAAGCAGAATGGGCAGCCACAAAAAGAACAGGTCATTGCGGCCAATCTCGACACCGTGTTTGTGGTTTGCGGTCTGGACCGGGATTTTAACCTGCGACGCATTGAACGCTACTTGACTCTGGTCTACAACTGCGCTCTGAATCCCGTCATCATTCTGACCAAAGCAGATCTTCACCAGGATCCGGATCATTTTGTCAGTGAGGTAGAAGCTGTTGCTTTCGGAGTTCCGATACATCTGGTTGCCGCAGGAGATCGCCAAGGATTGACTTGTCTGGCAGAATATTTGACTCCGGGACAGACCACTACCATGGTCGGGTCCTCCGGGGCCGGTAAATCAACTCTGATAAATCGGCTCTACGGCAAGACGGTACAGGCGACCGGTTCGATAAGCAGCAGTGTGGGCAAAGGCAAACACACCACCAGCGCCAGGGACCTGATCATGATGCCCCAGGGAGGAATGGTGATCGACAACCCCGGCATTCGTGAAATCGCCTTCTGGGACGATGGCGGCGGGATCGCGGTGGCCTTTGCGGAGATTGAACGTTTTGCCGACAAATGCCGTTTTTCCGACTGCAGCCATACCCACGAACCCGGCTGCCGGGTCCTCCAGGCGGAAGCTGAAGGGGAAATTATGCAGGGCCGTCTGGAAAGCTACCGGAAAATGAAACGTGAATTGGCCTATCTATCCCAGCGACAGCAAAAGAGCGCCGATCGGGTCGAAAAGGAACGCTGGAAAGACGTGGCTTTGAAAATTAAAGCCATGAATAATAAGAGACGGAGTGGGTGATCGATATGTAGAGTATACCAAGTAAACCCTGAATGGCGCAACAAAGGCATCGGTACCCAATTTTTGGATTATACTGCCAATCGAAGGAAGCGCAATGGGGCCGGTCTTCAGCTTGAAGTGACTCCGACCAATGAACGCGCATTGGATTACTACCTGAGATATGGCTTCCAGGAATCAAAAAACAAACATCTTTACAAGCGCTGCCGCTGAACAATCTTCGCGGCCCTCAGCCGCGCTGGTAATGCGCCTGCTTTTTGTGCTATAAGGTGAGCTCATTTTGTTGCTGCATCGTAAATTTTTTTAAAAATCAGCAACCGCCATTAGAATCTGGGGGTATGTGGAATGCTCCTCGATGGGGCTGTCTTAACCCTCTGCTTGCAATCGCTGATTTTTTTAAATTGAAGATGGAAATATACCGCCAGGTGACTATGATACCGCCAGCCAAGATATTTGAAATCGATCTCACCCAAAACCGGATCAAAGTTGAAGAATACACCGAGGGCATGGCCGGCGAGCATTTAGCCGGTTTCGGATTCAACATCAAGACGCTTTTCCAGCGGTTAACGCAGACCATAACCCCCCTGGATCCCGCGAACATACTGATGATAACGCGGGGATTGCTAACCGGGACGGCGGCCCCCGCTTCTTCGCGAATACATCTGAGTGCATTGTCCCCGCTGTCCGGGCTGATTGCCAGCTCCAACGTTGGTGGTTTTTTCGGTTCCATGCTCCAAACACTGGATATTATGGGTCTGATCATCACCGGAAAAGCACCCCGTCCCATTTACATCCGAATCACTTCCAACGGAGTTGACATCGAAGATGCCGACGGACTTTGGGGACTGGACACGCGGCAAACACAAACCCGGTTAAGATCCGACCTGGGGGATGAGCGGGCCCAGGTGCTGTGTATTGGCCCGGCCGGCGAAAATCAGGTTCGATTCGCCGGCGTGCTGGCCGGAAAAGATCATGCTGCCGGCCGAACCGGTTTGGGAGCGGTTTTTGGCTCTAAAAATATTAAAGCCCTGGTGGTCCAGGCTGAAAAAGTACGGCCAAAAATGAGTGAGGCTGCGGCAAAAGTTGTAAAACACTACATCAGAAATATGAAAACCAATACGGGGCGGTTTCATGATTACGCAACTTATGGCAGCTCAGGGGATGTCCTCGAAACCAACGAGTGGGGATTGTTGGGAACCAGAAATTACCGGCTGGGTCAAGTGCCCGACGCGTTGGGAATCGACGGCCGCGGTCTGCAAAAATTCGTATTCAAAAAAAACGCCTGTCCTCGCTGCCCGGTGCACTGCAAGGCTGATATAGAAATCAGAGACGGAGATTACAAGGGTTTCCGGGGTGGGCGTCCCGAGTATGAGACGGTGATGAAGATGGGTCCTCTGTGCGGTCTTTCCGATCCGCGTGCTTTATTGTACCTGACAAATCTGTGCAACATATTAGGCCTGGACACCATATCGACCGGTGGCGTGATTGCTTTTGCCATGGATTTATTTGACCGTGGCATTATTACCCCGGATGACACCGGGGGCCTGATATTGCGCTGGGGTGATGCGGCGGTTATCGAAACCCTCATTCGACAGATTGCAACCTGCCGGGGCCTGGGGAAAATTTTGGCCCGGGGCGTTCGCAAGGCCGCCGAGATATTTGGGAAAAATGCCGAAGACTACGCCTATCACGTCAAAGGTGTTGAAATTTATGGCGCTGATCCCAGGGGGTTGATGGGAACCGCGCTGTCTTATGCCGTATCGCTGCGAGGTGGCGACTTTACCAGTGTATATCCCATTCCCGAATACAGATATACCCCCGAAAAAGCGAAGCGGGAGTTTGGAACCGATCAGGTGGTCAATCTCACGGCGACTGAGGGCAAGGGTGGTTTGGTAAAAAAATGCATGATTGTAAGTATGGTGATAGACTCATTGGGACTATGCAAGGTTCCTACTTTGGCCATATCGGCAAATTATGATCTTGTGCTCGAGTCCCAGCTTATCAAAGCCATAACCGGTCTGGATTTGTCCACGGCTGATTTGTTTTTCATCGGCGAACGGCTGGTGAACCTCGAAAAGCTATTCAACCTCCGTCACGGCTCGGATTTTCATGCAGATAACTTACCTGATTTATTTGTCAACCAGCCGCTGACCGAGGGACCCGCCAAAGGCCTCAAAGTCAACCTCGAACCCATGGTCCAGGATTTTTATCACTGTATGGGCTGGGACGAAAAAGGGATACCGACTTCCGATACACTGCGAAGGTTAGGCCTAGAGGGAAAGCCGGAATTAAAAAAAATATAAGCGCCCCAGCCAAACACCCGGATCGTGCCGGTTAAGACAAGGTATTCGGCTTTCGGCATTCGGCATTCGGCTTTCGGCGCACGGGGAAAAAGAAGGAGGGAAGATTAGACGGTCAGAAGAATGGCAGTACAATCTTCATCTTTGCGTACTTTGCGACTTTGCGGTGAAATCAAATTATTTTTAGAACTTCTCTCAATAATACGTCACTGTATTTATGAAACTATGTACTTGGTAGATCATAATGGCCGTCGGGCAAGCTGCCGCTAAATTTCAGCCAGAACCTGACGAATGTCATCAATGCCATCGAGGTTTTCCACTTGCTCAATAAGTCTGGCTTGAGATTCAGGCGTCATCCGTGCGTCTGTCAGGTCCAACACCTTGGCCCTGACAGATTGAGAGTCCATCGGTTTTTCCGGGGAACCGGAAGCCAGATCGCAATACTGCACGAGTTTATCACCTCCCGTCAGGGTCACCGCTACCCGGGCCGGGATCCTGTGGGATAATCTGCCAAGCTTCAAATAAAGGCGCTGATATTCATCCTCCATCGTTACACTGACCCGGGAAGCTGTATCGAGGACCTCAGTATCGGCCCAGCTTTCCCGGTGAAACCAAGCCGAATGCGGGACGCCGTGGAGTTTAAGCGCCACGGCACAGGGTATGCTGAACTCTACATCGACGAAGGTACGCGGGTCCTTGCGCCCAAAGTAATCTGCCAGAGGTTGAGTGGAAAAAACTTCAATCCCCACGATTTCCGAGGGCTCGAAATGATTTTCGACAGCGAGCTTTCCCAAGGCGTCCAGGGTGGTGTGGATCCATCTGCAGCATGGGTAGGGTTTCAGGGAAACATTCATAATTTCATAGTCTGAAAAGTCGATCAGACGCTCGAAATCGCAACGGTCCGAGCCGGCCATAACCCAATAGCCCTGATTCCCATCCAGAATTGATTCGCTGCCTTCATAGCCCATTTGCGCCAGCAGGGCAGCGCGCAAACCGGCTTCGGCCGGCCAGGCGACATTGTCCTTGATGTAGGCAATCGATTTATCCGCCCAGCCGAATTTGCCCGCATGGGCGACGGGCGCCGTTGCACCGGCCACGCCGAAAGCGTTGAGCGTGGCCGCCAAATCCAGCTCCAGCAGTTTGGCACAGGCGGCCATGGAACCGAAGGTCTGGGCCGTTCCGATCCCGTGGATTTGACGATAGCGTTCCCAACTGGGCTCAATCGCTGCGGCAACCCGGGTGCCGACTTCATAACCGGCAAGGCACGCCAGGATGATGGATTGCCCGGTGGCGCCCAGTTTTTCGCCCAGCGCCAGGGCCGCTGAGATGATGCTGGCCCCCGGATGCCCGCTGTGGCCGGTGTCATCATAATCCTGGGCGTTTATGGCAGAGGCGTTGGTATAGGCTGCCAAACCGCACGGCCCCCGATCATCGGCGCCGAGTACTGTGGCATGCGGGTGCCCGCCCATCTGGCGCATCAATTCCAGGGCCGCCTGCCCGATGGGGGTTTGGATGCCGCCCACGCCGCAGGCGACGGCGTCGAGAATCAGCTCCTTGCATTTAGTTATCACCGGGGTCGGCAGCTCCGCATAAGTCAGTTCGACGACCTTTTGAGCCATGGTCATGGTGGCACTCATTTTGCCTCCTTTTTATGAGATATTTACACACCAACTGTTTGCTAATCAGCGCCGCCGCCGGCTAAGCAAACGGCCGGTCAAATCGAGAAAGAAACTCTGAAAAAGCGAATATCGAATCCTCCTCCGGCGGACTGTAAGTATCGAATCATGAATGTCGAATCCTCCTCCGGCGGACAAGTGTCGAACGAATGTATTCTGCCTATTTTATTAAAAAATGACTGAGCGAAGCGAAACCATCCTTCGAAATTCGAAATTCGAAATTCGATATTCTGCGGTTCTGCGGTTCGCTTTTAAAAAAGAATGTTTCATACAAGCGCGATTTCGGGATTTATGAGTCCAATACGGTCGGACGTCAAGCCCGTCCTTACGCTATCAATGATCAACCAATTGGCTCCGGGCGGGGTTTATCCCCATTAGCGCTAAGTTATATGATAAATTTTCAGGCGATGCCTTAATGTCTTGCGGGTTTGCCTAAATAATTAACATTAAATATTAAATCTTCAATCTTCAGTTTTCAATTCCGGCTTGTCCGGGTTGGGTTTTATTCGGCCGGGAGCTGGTTGTCAATTTGTAATTAAAACCATTGACAGTTACAAGTGGGCATGGCAAAAAGTAAGGAATCCGAGCCCGGAGAACCCGCTTTCAATGTCAAAAAAACTACCGTGTGGGAACGGGTTGTGCAAGCACATGACGCTCCCACAAGCCAGGCACCTTGCTCTTTCCAGATAACCGGGACACTTTAATTACCACCTAAATGAGCGATAAGCGTTCATTTAGGTGATGTCGGCTATTTGTTAATCTTTACTCCGCTCCGACGGATTCTAAAATAGAAATGGCTGAAAGTCTGATCTTATGATCGTGACATCGATGAGATATAAAATCAGATATCATACCTTTTAATCAAATAACCAATAATAAATAACTTATAACGCCCGATTGGTTTTTGACTCAATTGGGGTTCAGCTTACCTCTAGGCGGAAAGGAGTCGGCCCATGGATCACACCGAGGACGAACAAGCCCTGGCCAAAATGCAAGCGCTTTATGCCAAATTATACTTTCATATGGCCGCCGAGTATTGCCGCACTTTCGAACCGGATGGAGAAGCCGCCTTGCGCCAGGCCATCCGTGATTTCGGGACGGACCGCGGCCGGGCAAATCGGGCCGAGCACGAGAAGCACGGCTACCCGATCCATTTAAAGACGCTTTTTACCATCGGCGGCTTTCCGGGCAAAGCCGGATTCAAACGCAATCTGATCGACCTGAAACCGGAGCAGCGGATCTCCGAGACGCTGCAATGCCCTTTGTGCGATGTCTGGCGCAAAATGGATGGTCTGAACGAGGGAATAGCCTACTGTGAAGAGATCCACAGTGCGATGTGGTCGGCCTACGATCCGGATATCGAAACCAACCAACCGAAAATCATGACCCGGGGCGATGATCTTTGCCGCTTTGATGTCTTCATGCCGGCGGCCAAGGGGATGCCGGAAGCAGATGAATACCCCCAGGTGGATTTTGAAGTCCACCTCCAGAATTTGATGGACCTCCAGGCCAAGCTTTATTACTATCTCGCCCGCGGCTTGCTTCATTTCGGCGTGGAGGGCGAAGCCGCCGTCAGACGGGCCATCCGCCGCTTTGGCCGCGAGCGCGGACTCGAGCTTCGCAAACAGCATTTAGCTCAAGGTCTGGAAATCAACATGCACAACCTCTTCACCCACTATGATCTTCCCGGCGATGCCCGGTTCAGCCGCAATAAAATTGAACTGACCGAACAGACCCGCTTGAGCGAAACCCTGGAATGCACTTTTTTCAATGTATGGCAGGATTATCCCGATGGAAATTCGATCGGCAGAATCTACTGCGAGGAAGTGCATCATGAAATCTTCGGGGCCTATGATGAAGCGGTTCAAACCAATTTGAGTCAAACGTTGACCCAGGGTGACGATCGATGCCGCTTCTCGATTTATTTTCGCCCTGCCAACACCATACCACAACCTGACTGGGCGGTTGCGTACGAAAAAAATATGACCGGCGATATGTGACTCCGCATCCAGGCATGGTGAAGTGAACGAACCGGGTTGGGGCCCATCGCATAGCCGTCAGGCTAAGATAATTTATAACTATTCATCGAGTGCTAAAGTGATGTTGTCATGAACTTTGAAACTGTTTAAATCACAAATAACAAAACACAAATAACAAATAAATTCCAATGACCCAA
>Ga0209149_1000418_pt1 | contig 17851 bp, 9 predicted proteins | sample WorMetTyACAVOLI2_FD_187423 | JGI IMG/M metagenome (GOLD analysis project Ga0209149, IMG submission 187423) | Marine gutless worms symbiont microbial communities from Max Planck institute for Marine Microbiology, Germany - Olavius algarvensis... ... | reverse complement strand
CATTGTCGAATCCTGCCCCCTGACAAAACTGAATGGTGGCTTATCTCGGCTACACTCTGCGGATGAGGACGCTGTTTCATGGCTGACCAATTATGGTAAATGACACGCATACGAGAAGAAGAAGAAGAAGACTGGACAATTATACGCCTCCAACACGGTGTTTAGTCACAACTCACGAATGTGACAAATCACCACTCAACAGCCAATACGCAACCAACCACCGCCATGACACCATCTATCGCAATATGCACCACTCAGTATAGTGAGTGAGATGTACAATAATATTATGTGACACATATATATTTTTATCATACCTCTAGTGATCCCTTGACTAGTTCAAACAAAATACTAAGACTTTTGTAGCTCAAGAATGGCACAAACGTGATGATCAAATCCATCAACATAGGCCTGTAACAATAACACATACAATGGGTCTCAGTCTCAAACTAACATTAAATGACAGATATTTACAACAGCTACAATCAAAAAAGTACAACAAGGCAGAACTTACTTTCGTGATGACTCGGTGTCTTTTTCACTGATCAAATCATAACACTTTTTCGCGAAGTTCTCAATCAGCTGCAATTTAACACGAAATTAAACAACACAAGAATAACTGCAACTTGTACACACAATCCTTGAGGCAGCAACTCATACAACAGATTTATGTGTTACATGTGACACACTATATATGACTATGTACTACAAACATCTGTAAAAATAAGAACTGATGTGACATATACAAGATTTCCAACTATATCTGACAATACAATAACTTCATGAGATGGAGTGAAGACTGGAAATCAGTTCTTCTAAAATCAACTTCATGAAATGTGAAGTTATCATCCAATATCTATTTCTATTATTCTGTACCACAATGTATCTACTACTCATTACCTCATCCTGTCCATACATCTGGTGAGGTCACTGTTTTTGGTGCCATGTGTTTCTTTGTTAGCACTATTGCTGGTATGGTACAGTATGGTTTAACGTCCCACTCGACACATTATAGGTCATTTCGGAGACGATATTACGGGTTGTATGACCCAACCAACAGTGTCATAGCACTGAAGGACAATGGTTAGTCAACCAGGACAAGGGCCAATCCACCATGTTGAGCTCACTAAAAGGTAAAGAAAAGATGTAACCAAGAAAAAATTTACTATGTATATAGCACCACGAAGATCGAAGATGCAGAGGCACTCGGATGATAGAGAGCTAAACCAAGCAAGATCAAAGCCCGATATAGTCGACTGACCTGTAAGAACTGCTTATACCTTTGTGCACTATTATAATAGTATACAGTACTGTAATATTCCCCTTCCTCCAGACCAACATCACATCTCCGATTTGGCCAAGTGGAGGTGGGGGGGGGGGCTTTGGAGGACCAGACATCTGGTGAGGTCACTGTTTTTGGTGTCACGTGTTTCTCTGCTGGCGCTATTGCTGGAAAACACTCATGAAACTTGCAGAACACACACGCAATGGTTATGAGATTCCGCCGTTAACTGTTGGGTCAAATGGCCAAAATTGAGACCAAAAAACTGCAAAAATCAAGAATAGTTTTTAGGCCATAACTTTGTTAAAAGTCATCCAGTTTATTTCAAATCAAAAAAGCACTGCAGTCCACTGGTTAATAATACTGTTACGCCTCAAAGTAGATAGACCAAGAAATGAACTGACACAGTACAGTTCTGTACCTGTCGGTCACATATTTTCAGATAGCACTTGAGTGTTTCCATCGCAGCAAGACGGCAAGCATCAGTGCCTTCTTTGTCAACTGGAGCTATCAGATTGAACAAACGTGGTAGGAAGTTCTTGGCATACTTAGCAACGGCAGCCTTCTCCTTCTCTTCGGCTACAAAAATAAACACTTAGTATCACAAAAAAAGCTTGGAAAGTGTTTCTTTCAAAACAATCATGACTCGGTTAACTCTGCTGCAGGAATGACAGAACAATGCCACACCGATATCACTGTTCGGAGGTGCGGACTGCAGTGTCCGTCAATGAATCACAACACTGGAGTTTGTTGTGGCTGAGGCATCAGTAGTTGATCAAATTTACTTTACAATGAGCATAAATACTAACCTGCCACAGAGTGCTGTAGGACTTTACGTAATGCAGATAATACATCCATCCTCACATCAGCTCGTGAAACAATACATTCACCGAGTGTCTGTGCAATCAGGCTGAATGACTGTGCAACACAATTGCAACATCAGCCAACAATTATCTCGTTACAATCACAATTTAACATCGTTATATTTTGATGAAAAAAATTACGTGACAAACCAGTTTGTGATGCTATTTTATGAAATTTCAAGCAATTTGTTGCTTAAAGACCATGTCTGGTAAAAGTAAGCCTTTTTTGTTGTGACTTAGAAGCTGCATATATATTTTGATAAATAAGACATTCAGCTATAGCAAAGAATGCCTAAAGTGTGGTATAAAACTATCTACTTCACCTAACATGTGTAATGTGTATGCACATTACCTTTTAATATTACAAACAACAAAACTGCGGCAAAACAGTGTAATTTGATGTACCTATCAGCAAAATCTCACACTTCATATGAAAAAATACAATTCTTTGTCTGTTAAGCATGTTCATTCACACTGTCACAATGAATGTTCGAAGTATCTGCCAGCAGCTTTTAACACATGCAGACATACAGCGATGCCACTGCTGAACTGCAGTGCCGCTGCAATGATGGTGTGGGCTAACACCACCCACTCAGTCAACAGTTTCTGCTTCAGCTCTATCAGGATTGAGGTACACTAGTTTTTGCTGATCTGATGCACTCATTCTTGCAGAATGCCCATACAATAATCCACTGTGTCCAAGTCCGACGAGCTGGATGGCCACATTCTTGGTAGTTTGAAGTCTGCAGTTTCATGGTTCAAGAGCTCAACTGTGGAGCTCTGTATGCCAGTGTGCTATCCAACTGAAAGATGTAGTCAGTGAATGGCATTTTATTTAATAGTTATGCCATCACCATGACGTCACACAACGTCATGTAATCATTACAACATAAGGATGCTATACAATAAATAATACCGGAAAATCTACTCTGTTTTTTTTCATATAAATCTTTGAGATTTTTACAGTTACACAAAATTAAGCTATTTTTTCTACAGTTTTGTAGCTCGTAATATTACGATGTAGTGTGCATACATGTCGGATGAAGTGGACAGTTTGTACACCTCACTGTTAAGCGTTCCTTGCTACAGCTGCTTGCCAAATTTTACAGAAATTTATCAGCAACTTTTAAAGTTACAGCAAAAAACAGTTTGCTTACTTTTTTCAGATACAGTGTATAACTTAAATAATCAGAATGTTTCCTTTAAAAAATTACAAGTATACAGAAACCAATTTCTGCAAGCACAGATATTCAAAAAATGACAATCTTTGATAGCTCATCCATAAAAACAGAGCAGCATTAGTGATTCGCCACTGACTGAACCTTTACGATTTCAAATGTAACCATTAAAAATTCAAATCGTTAGTTTATTGTGTCTTTTCTTCTTGCTGTTTTCATGACATTTAAACTGAACTGTTATAACTGTGTCCTGTTATAAGCATGCACTTATCATACAGAAACTAACAAACTTAGTTACTAATGGGCATTACTAATAACAATCTGTGAATTGGTCAAATAAAGATTGACAGTAATATGGATTATTGCTAAACAGCGATAAGACGGAAACAATGGTATTTCTAAGTGACAAGATAGAAAGGAAGTTTTTAGTAGAAGGAACTGAGATAGAAAGACTTTCATAACTTCGAGGCAACAATGTGATGTATGACCTTAATTGCAAAAAAAGAAATGTCAGTTCAAACAATTATGATGTGGCACGAGATAAGCATATGTAGACAAAAGACAAAACATTGAAAAAAAACTATCAGAAGACGTGCAGACTAACCTCGGAAAGGTCAGTTGGCCTGGTGCAGAAGCCAGGAAGTAACGACCAGATCTGGCTCATCAGTGCACTGTATGTCTTGTACTCGACCATACGACTGTTCTTTTCATACTCATCGCCTGTGCATGTGTACATGAAGTTCACAAATTCACTTACACACACACTCAGATATGCTGATATCTCATTACAGCACTGGTCATAGTTGCAGTTTCAGCAGCCAATATGCCCACAACTACCACTTTAGTCACACGCACCTACAACTTCATAGCAATTTTACCAATTCAAAACAGAATAACACATTAACACTTTCTTGACCAACAAATAACACTACCAGAAGTAATAACTTACATGATCTTACAAACCACTCTACAGTGCATGTTTTAGGCTTCAACACTTTCACTTCTAGACTTCACAATCTGTATGTAACAGGAATATTCATAATCTGGTTTTGGTCTCAAAAGCGGTCAGCAAGTTGCACGTGACATTGGCAACGTTTATATCAATTTTGGGCTTTATATTTTTGAGTTAGGGTCAAGCACATGGTATGGTATTGTATAGTAGGGTACAATGTCCCACTCGACACATTATAGATCATTTCAGGGAACGATTTTATGGGTCAGATGACCCAACCAACAGCGATGTAGCACTGAAGGATGATGGTTAGTCAACCAGGTCAATGACCGACCCCATCAGGCTCAGCTCATGCACATGACAGACACAGACAGACAGAGTGCAATGCAGCCTCCTACAGTGACATCTCTTAAAGATAAAGCAAATTCCATATATATAAATAACAAATGTCTTACATTTTAATTTCAGCTGTGATGCTAATGGCAGAAAGTAGTCAGCAAAGAACGCAATTTGTGTGTCTTGAATGTGATCACGAAACACAGGTAGCAACCAACTGCGTGTGAGATCTATGTCTTCTGTATGATCATCACTTGAAACACACCCAAAATAAATGTTATCAACATCCACAACTGGTATACTGTATGATGTTTAATGCATACCAAAATAACACAATAGGGCTGGACCAGCATTAAAATGAACTTATTAAACACTGACTGTGTTGAAACAAACGACAGCCGAACCTAACTGGCAGCACACCAGTAACAGACCTGCTTGGTCGTGACGACAGTCGAACAGCAGCAAGAACAACTTTTGGGCCCATCACCCGGACTGCTGTACCAAAAGTCTTGTCCAGCAAGTACTTGTGTTCAAAGCCGTGATAATCCCGCAGGTCGGCCAACGCCAACAGACACTTCAAAATAAAAAAAAACACCCGAAAGGACAAATTTAACAAATGTTTTCAATGCAGTTTTTAATTTTTGATTAGTAGCAAATGATAAAACATCAAGACTAAATGGATTATTTTGTCTGCAGAATTAAAATTTTATTTATTTGTTAACTGACATATATGCTTTCAAAATCAATGTTTCATACTGCGACATTAAAACAATATGCTTATTATTATAATTATTACAATAACTGTAAGGAAATAAACAGAACACTTCTAACCTGTTTTCTTGAAAAAAAAATAAATGAGATTATAAATGATTATTAATAATGAAGAAATCATTAAGTTTGACAACTTAACTACTAAAAAACAGTTAATACTAAACAGCCGTACAAAACTGAGACGTATGAATCAACATGTTGTAATAATAATACTGTCATGACGATTTCTAAAGTGTCTTAACACAATGACCGATTCAAGGGCACCGTACAAACCAGAGCTCAAAATACGCTGCATGCAGCAAGGAGAATGTTAATGTACCTTTGTCATGATGCTGTGACACTGTTTGCCAAGCACCTAAGCAACAATATAAAATATGTGTGCAGAAACGGTGCAAATTGTGATTAATATATAAAATAATCAAAATATTGCACAAAAATCAACATCAATTACATAACCGATCATTATAATTAATGCAATGTACACATGGTGAGAAGCATGCATCCAGTGCCACAAATGTAGACGGCTGCAACTAATCTAACTGTTGGCTATTCACGTGCACATTTACAGTACATCCACACCATCCCCAGCTGCATCAACACATGAAATGCTCAAATTCTGCTTCTGGCAAAAACCACTATTAAAGAGTGTGTCTACCATTTGCTCAATATAAGATTTATAGAATGCGATGCCATGCCACAGTCTTACAAACAGTAATGCTAATATACCACAAGAGTCCTACAAGCTGCAGTCTTAGCTGTCTTTTCCAAAAAGTGGGTCATAATGCAGTACGTTTACAAGTCGAGTTGTCTGTTCTCACACCCAGAATACTGCTACTAATTCTGTAACAAGTAGCTCTGCTGTCGCAGAGGCCGCGCGATGCTTCGTGTCTGTCAGTAATTAGCTAGAACATACCTACAGCACAGTTTTTTTATTACTAGTTACTGTGGCTTCAGATTTACTAGTGCATAAAATTCTATTAAATTCTGTTCTGCTGTCTCCTATTGTCTCCGACAGTGTCCGACCAAACCCCCTCCGGACAACCACCCTGTAGGTCATAACCCGCTTGTTTGCTGCCGTTCATGGGTCGGTTGGGGTCAGGACCCCGCCTCGTGGGTCGGATAGGGTCAGGAGTATGGGTTAGTGTCAGTTTTCAACAAAAATACCCGCCGGTTTCTGTCCTACGATGTCCTATGGCAGCAGAAAACAGGGGTTATGACCAAGGGGAGGTTTGACCTCCCTTTGTCTCCGGCGTATAACGTCGAGCCCGTCACAAACACTTCGTCGTCCTCTTGTGTGAACAACAGACGACGGACGCCGCGGTGAGAGCTCGACGCTTGCCGCCATTCGTCGCGGGTTTGTTTTTCACACTTCATGACTCTTACGGTTGACAATACTGTAGACCTGTATGCAGCGTGTTTTTTGCCTACCCTATCTGCATTTGACACCCTCGGTAGGGGGGCTCCCGTCGGAATATCGCCACCCCGTTTGGTATGGAAAAACTAGAATGGTGGAGCTACCCGATGGTGAAAAAAATTATGTTTATTCGTTTTGACATGATCCACGAACGTGACAGACAGACAGACACAGCATGATGGCACAGGCCGCACTTATGCATAGCATCGCGCGGCAAAAACTACACACTATTAAAAATGTAAGAGAACTTTCGCTGTTAACTAACCTCAAAAACTTGATTGATGACCATTAGCACGAGATTCCACACAGACACGTACTGGTAACCCAAACCAGCCTCAACGACTCGAAACATCTTGTGTACTGGCGTTGAAGAACCAGCTGGAGTGTTTTGGACTAATGACGCAGCTACATCGGCCGCCGGCTTTACACACTGATTCAGAATTGACTAAATAATCACACATGATAAGTGGCACGTCATTACCTCCAATCTCTGTAACTGACGCCATCGATAAAACATTAAATAAAGCAAAATGATATTTAACAAATTAGCACGACTATAATTAGAAGTATACACAAAACAAAATGTCAACTAAGGGGTTCGAGAATGACGCCTTTGTCGGGTCTCCAAGTATAACTTTGGCCTCATGTGACCTTTTACCTTTGACCTCCTGACCCCAAAGTTGACCGTTTCATGTCCTTGCCCCACGACAACTTGTGCCAATTTGCATCAAAATCGGTTCATTTGTTCTTAAAAAACATGTTCACAAGATCGGTAACGTACGAGCAGACAAACGGACACACAAATGGACAGGTCGACAACATTATGCCTCCTGCCAGTCTAGACTGGCAACTAACAGAGGCATGAAAAGCAACTGAAATAACTTAACGATGAAAATACAACAAATAATGTAAATCTTACTATCAAGACTTCGGCCGCCATTTTGGCAACTGCCAGGTTGCCAGAGTGCATACATTTCATACAAGCAGCAAAGAGCCGTGGCAGATGCTGCAGGCAGTCTTGATGACTTAACCTGCAAAATTATGCAGAAAAAAATACTTCAAATCAAATAAGCTACTTTCTTCTACAGCCAACACATAGTGTAACAGTCAAATCTGTTAAAAGAATGCAAGGTAGCCATTAAAATCATAGACATGGGTAAAAGTGCTTTGGGCCCAAACTCAACAGAGCCTCATCACTGGTGCTATGTCGCTGCCTCCTCCTCCTCCCCGGAGACAGAGGTACAGATATCATATGAAATATTTTACCAAATTTGAACTTTATCTGACCTCCCACTCTCAGATTACAAGCACACATAGGACAGACAGAGCCTAAAGTAAGACACATGATTAGGTTGTCATTTTTGTCTAAAGCATATAGGACAAAATAGTCTGTTTACACTCCACTGTGTGCTTCTCCAGTTTCATCATAAATAAAACCAATCCTTACTGCCACACTTCTCTTATCAGAGAAGACATAATAAAGACAATTATGCCAAATTCCCTCCCTCACCTACTACTGTGAATTGGTTATAAATGAGACTAATGCAGGCCATTTTCAATACTTCATCTGAATTGTATGTTGTCTAATTACATGAAACTTTGTTCTTCAAGTTAACACTGTATGAATGTGCTTTTGGTGTCTCATGTGTACTGACTGACATACAAAAATATTTCCTCTTCAACCTTTTGTCAGTGCCAGTCTTCCTATCAGTCACCGATCATAAAGCTGTAAACTCCATCCAATCAGCCTGGAAGTCTTAGTAGTCCCACAATGCCTTCTAGAGTGCAGTACGTTTTAAAAATTCCTTTGCTTTTGGCAAAAATGGCAAATTTTTCTATGCTTACCATTGATTTGGCGAAGTGTCTCGTAAGTCTGTTTCGTAAGACCCGAGGACTGCTGAAATGGGATTTATTTACAGGCCTTTTGTCCTAACAACAGCATACGAACAGTGAAGACAAACTGGGATGGCAGTTAGATAGCAAGATCGATATGGTGGTGAAGACTACCTTGACATATTACAGTGTGCTTGTTCCATAACTGCAAGCCACGCCTCTGTCGGCTGCACATCAACGTCATTTGGCCTGTGCTCATACAAAGCCTGTTTACACATCAATGGAACTGTACAGCAACTAATGAGGCCTGTCGGCTTAGATAGCTCCGCTGCTGCTTCTGCAAAGACTGAGTCCAAAGACAAAACTGCAAATTTTAAAAGCAATATTTCAAAAATCTGTTCCATAGCTTTTTGCATATTGGCACACAGATCATGTGTGCCAAGGTTCACAAGAATCAGAGAAAAACTATACGAGTAGTGATTTGAAAAGAGTTTGATGACACACAGACATCCAGACAGACATCAGCCACCTATACTATAAGCTCTGCTAAGCTAAAAACTAGATCCACAATGCACTTCATAATAACCTCCAGCTATTGTTAAGCACGCTACACACTGGCAACAAAGTTGAATTCAACACGGTCGACTTTGTTGAAAGTCGACTGTTGCCGAAACCGGCAACAAAGTCGACTGTTGCTGTATACGTTCAACTTTGTTGCCGGTTTTGGCAACAAATTGGCAACAACGTGTATTTGACAGCTTGTAGCGGTCGACTTTGTTGCCAATACATTCAACTTTGTTGCCGATACGGTCGACTTTGTTGCCAGTGTGTACGGGGCCAAAGCAACACAGTCGACTTTGTCGACTTTCAAGAACGTCCACCATGTTGAATTCAACTTGTCGCTAGTGTGTACCGGGCTTTACAAACACAGATGTAGTACGTGTGCAATTAGTCCAACTTTTCACACTCAACTGATGCACTAATGGCCAAAACAAGAAAAGCAGTTATACAGAAACAATAGAGCAAATCCAAACAAGCATACATAAAATAAACTGATGCCGTTTCTTCTCACGTTTATTAGTAATCAGACAGGGTTAATTCTCACACCTCCAAACACCCACAATTAATAATAAAAGCATGCGCTAAATGTGCACGACAATGACAATGACGGAGATGTGGAAAGGTAGACTCGACTGGTTTGCAAGTGCAAACATGCTGACGACTGATTAAGCAATGTACAGTAATGATCGTGGTCAGAGCAAGACATACAGAATATCCAAAGAAAACATGGTTGGATGATGTGAGGATGAAATAAGTTTTGGATTAACCCCCAAAACAAGCAAGATCAAATACGAAAAGCAAGTCGAAGGGCAATAGGCTGACTCAATGGTTGTGCATAGATCATTTACAAGTGGAATATTAAACACAAATAAACAAACTCCAGTACAGCAAACACCAACTGCTATTATCTGAACGTTGAGCTCGACGGAAAGACTCGTCGGTTTTGGCTTCGCAGCAAACATTCCGTGCATCGTTTTCATTACAACTCCAGTCAACAACTAAACAACAATAAACAACAGCGTCACAGACATAGTACAGCAACAACAGCAACAACAACAACAACAACGTTTTTATTGCCCCTTTTCCAGGACAACCCAGGTAATCCGATACCACAAGACTCACCAATTCTGGATTTTTTATGGCACCCGGTTGGTTGCTAGAACTCTCCCACTCTCGCCACTCACTGTATGACTGCTCGCTGGTTTGCAGCAGCCATATAGCTGACAGTGAGAGAACCAAATGTCCCACTCCCAAGATTTTACACCATCGTCATCATCACATATTTTGTAACTTTGCCATAATATATTTTGTTCAAATAAAAACATTTATAAACAGCAGTATGAAACAATTAACTAGACAAACTAGGCTAAAGGCACTTACAACAGCCTAAACCCTAAGAAGCAAGCATTAAAAGCACACTAGCAATCAACGCAGCATGTACTAATAAAATCGTTTTCACAGAACCTGATAAGTCAACACTTTCCATGGCATATTTAAATGCAGTGACAAAACTACAATCAACTCTATTTGCAGATAGTTCATTCCAGTCATTTATAACATGCTCACAAAAGAAGGATAAACAAATACGGCAGTGACGCTTCTTAAACAGTTTATATGCATGTCCTGTAGCATGTGTAACGGTGCTCAATTCGAATACGTCAATGTCAATACTTTTCATATTTATAAGATGAAAAATTTTACAGCACATAAGCGTCGCAATCCTAAACTCTGTAGGCTTAAGCATTTTAAATGCTCACTGTATGGCAAACCACGGTAACCTTTTAATTTTTTGGTAAACCGCTGCTGGACGCATTCTACCAAGTAATTGAATAAAACTAAATAAATAATTTACCATGATATGAGACTGGCACACAGTATGCTGGACTGCACAGTATGAAGCTTGTTTTAATAGACATAGTAACATATTAGTTTCATAGAAATATATGGCATATGTCACAGAGCAGAAAAAATCCTGTGATGCAGTTAAAACTACAGAGATAAATGATTACAACAACAACTCACAACATAAAACACTAACTGTGTTGTGAATTCCAAGCAGTCCAAGTGTCAGCTCACAAGTAGACTTAAGTGCATTTCTTGGAAACTCAGAAATGACGGACTTTAACAGTTCTAGCACATGTAAAACTGCTGTTATATCCCCACCGCCTACACACAAACACAAAACACCATTTGTGACGAATTAAATGCACATGCAATGACACTATCAAATTTCAACTATCAAACATAAATGTCCAGATAATTCTCTTTTTGGCAGCTGAAAAAGTTTTCGTGCATTCTTATGTTTGTTTCTTTCGAACATCTTTGTAGTCAAAAATAACAATTAATTAGCCATAAACTTTTGTAAAGTTAACTAAATTAAGTTAACTCACTACCAATTTTAAGGTTAGTAATGATTTATAAAGTTAACTATTAACTTTTTTTAATCACTACAAATCCTATAAACTGACACAGATGGGCACAGATAGGTAATTCAGCAAACATACTGCCACATTTCTCTATCTCTTCTCGGCAATATTTGGCAACATCTGCTGCCGCTGGATGATTCAACGTTCTTGAATTGTCGTCGGGTTTCATAAACGTACTTCCACGCAAGACAACTCCCACTGCATGATGGCATGCTTTGCGCACCTGCTCACAGCCAACTACGTATCACGTTTCGCACTGACAATTACTGTTAGAAAATGTCGCCACTAGCAAGTTCAAATCTGATGGAATCTGTTTCTGATACATCATCAACGAACCAAAGCATTTTCATCAAACACACAAGAGACATTGACTTTTGTACAAATCTTAGAATCAACAACAGACTGTGAACATGAAAATAACTCAGCACACAGAACAGTGACGTGCCTTGGCCTTGGGCGATGCAATGAATGGCAGCAAAGATCGAAATATGTGCAGCGTGTACTCATTGTTCCATGCTGACTTCTCAAGTGACGCAAGAAGATACGATAAGCACAGTATTAACTGAAACATATGACAAACATTTGCAGCTTTCCAACATCAACATCATGTAAATATCAACATACAGCATCTTAAATAGACTACAGGAGGCCTGTCAGCCTACACAGTCCTGCTGTTGATTTTAAATTTTAAAAATTTGCCAAAAATTTTAACATAAAAATTTTGAAAATCTGTTCCACATGTTTTGCATATTGGCACGTAGATCATGTGTGCCAAGTTTCGTGAGAATCGGAGAAAAATTGCAGGAGTAGCAATTTGAAAAAATATTGATAGCATCCACACAGACATCAGTCATTGATACTATAAGATCTGCTGGCTGCATCAGCAGCACAGCCAAAGGAGAAAATACTTCAAAGTTGTGTATCACAATTTTGCACACAAAGACAGCATGGTCTTCATATTCTGCTGCAGCTTCTCCAGTTCATAACAGCTCATTAATTCAACAGTTTTAGTAAAACTGAAAAGACTGCGGCAACCAAAAAACATTACACATTTCTTGCTGCAACACTCGACTGCACACAGTATTCACTAGAATTCTGCATCGCTAACTTTGTAAAACTGCAGGGTGAGCACTACATTCATTCATTCATTATTGGCTTGTACCACTACACTGCATAGCACCAAACGTTGTCATCAGCCTCCAGAGTGAGTGGTTCTGAGCCGTATCAAGTGCCTTGGTCAGTGTGAGGTTGTGGCATTTCAGGTTATTTTGTACTGTCTTGATACGAGGACGTCCTGGTGGTCTTTTCCAACCCTCCGCAGGGAGCACAAACAGAATCCTATTAGCATCTACGTTGTCGTCCGTTCGTGCTATATGACCAAAAAGTGACAGATACCCAGCTACATTTTTCTACATTTTTCTGAGCATTAACTCTTGGCAAAAATATCTATGTAGTAACTGACTAACTGTATTCATACTCTGTGAGTGCTTGCAACATTTCTGATAATTAGATCTTCCTAGCACCTATCAGTTCAGCCACGAAAAGTCAATTTGCTATATTTAGATCACTTCGACTGGTAACTTAACTATCTACCGATCGTAACAACGCTGATCCTTCTGCTTTGTCCGATGACGCAACTGACGCTAGTTTGTTGGTTAGCGATAGTGCGATGTCCGAGAAATGACTTCTCAATGCCGACTGTGGAACCCTAAAAACCGTACCCAACAAACTCTGCATCAAAATGAGATGATGATGATGATGATGAGGTTATACACTTGTCAACAAAGCAACAATATGAAAAAATGAAAACCACCAGCAATCTGCGATCACTGCAAACTTCACTGACGGAAAAACAATCAAACCTTACACAATTTAAGTCATAGAATATTAAAATTAAATTAACTGACTTTTTGATGACAATACTCAGAAGGTAAGCAACAGCAATGCTCGACTGCATATCCAGCTCAGAATCAAGAATGGTCATCTGTCAATCAAAACAATCAGTCATCAGCTGCACCAAAAGTGGTTCTGGTTTAAACGCCCATCCAACTACATCTACACACAAGTACAAGTTCAGGAGCAAGGAAACAAGACAACAAAGACAAAGCAGCGGCAATATAACTGACCAATGCAGCAAAGTATTCTGTGTTTGATTCACTTCCACCTCGGCTCTTAATTTCTTCACTGACAGCTGTTAGTACTGCAACCACCTGTAAACATCTAATTCGTGTCTTGAACTCAAAAGAATTTACTACTGTTCATCATCAACAACTTACGTAAATCACAACTAATTGTGATATTTTTTGCATACAATGATGTACCATGTTTTCAGTTTTTATACCAACACATCACATCACCCAATTTCTGCTTAACTTATATCACAGCATATGAAATAATGTGCTTCTGTCTCACTGCAGTGTTTTGTAAACATGACGTTCAGCAGAGACGACAAAAGTTTTCACAAATAATATGTGTCTGCTGAAGGACATAATGCAAGCAAGTTAATGCATAAATTTCCAGCAAAAACTAGAAAAACGGGTTATTTTTATATGTTGACAGTATTTTTCAGTGCAGGAACACGAGCATGGCGAGATGGGAAATTTTTCACATAATCAGTAATTCCAAATTACATTCACAAAAATAGAAAAGTTATGTTGTCTTCCTCTCAGTAGTGTGAGTGGCTCTGAAAAGAACCGGTTTTGGTGTGTTTGAAGTGGCTCTGTGGCTAGATCACAGTAAATGTTCGAAGTGATGTCCCTTTGTCTTTACACAAACATGCAACCATGTTTGCCACTGCTTCGTCGGTGATGCCCTGAGGAATACGGTCCCAAGTGTCAATGAGCTTCTGCTTCAGCTCGTCAATGCCGTGTTTCGGTTTTGTGTAATGTCAGGTAGTGTAGAAAGATAACTAAGGTGAGGTGGGAAATTATGTATGCATTTAATAGCTAAGGTTATCAGGATGTACCAGATGTTCAAGACTATGCAAGTCTTATTTTTTTGAGACACACTGTAAATTATTCTGAAACAATGTAATGCCCAAAAAGCCAAAAACGTTGCCAACAACTGCCACACTGCAAATGTACACAGTACACACTGCCTTTATACATTTCCTATTAAACTTCCATCTTTTTATCCCATCTGTAGGCCTTTGAATGATCCAAATGAAAACAGTGTGATTATATTTATCCGTTTGACACAGACCATGAGTGTGACAGATGGATTGATGTAATTCTCACAGCAAATATGTTGCTCTTGCATGCAACGTGTCAAGTAGTAAAACTACGAAATAAGTTTAAATGTATCAACAGCCTGTGATAAATTTTGACTTCTCAGCAGTTATCACCTGATTCTATGTCATAAGCATTCAAATCTCAATAAAGAAACTATGATCGATGCATTTTAATTATCACAAAAACACAAATTTGCAAATAATGATAAAAGCAGATGTACTATGTAGTTTACAAAAAAAACAATAAAAATCTGTCCACAGACCTCTTTATGCTGAGCAAGGTTTGATGTTGCAAATCTCTGCAGAACTCTACTGAATGTCATATTTGTGCACTCAGTCCACTGGCTTGCCAATGTACAGCTTGATTTTGCAGCAGAAGTTGCACCAATTGATAAAGATTCAATGTCCGGAAAAGTAACATTGCTGTCATTCTGACAAGCTTCATGTCTTGCTAATGCCTCCACAGTCAAAGTGCTGGGACCTGTTGCAATTTAGTAAACATTTATCTGAACCATCCATAGACTAATTAATTACATTAAAGTCTACAGGAACTTTCAGCTGAGATGCTCTGTATTACTGGCACATTAGCACTAATATGGAAATGTGCCAGCAATACACAGCATGTTATCTATATTAGGGATATTAACAAGTCTCAATCAAGACAAGTCTCAAAATGTTTTCTCGCGCAACTGGAATTAACATTCTCGAAGTTGACTATCGATAAATGACATTGCAAAGAAAATTTTAAAAAACATGCCATCTAAGTTTCAGTATGCTTCATTACACGCTTACACGATATAAAGTGCGTGACTACTGATCCTGGTGACCAGTGACCCCTTGAAAGACCGTGGCAAATTGGCAATTGCTTTTGAAGTAGTGCTATATAACATCACAATTACTGGCGTCTGTCTGCACTGTCAGTCTTATCAAAGGCTGGCATTGTTGAGTTGCTCACGTGTCTACTGCCTCCTGTGACAGTGGAGGGGGCAGCCCAGCTGTGAACCATGACTGTCACATGCTGATCACAACGCTGACCAAGGTTCACTAGGCCTATATTGCAACTGTGAATAGCCACATTTCTTTATTTTAGTGACGCCGAATGAAGCAAGTGTGGTGGGTGACAGCAATGAACTTTGCACAGCAGGAGACCACGCGACACTGACAGTCCGTCTGTCAGCTATCTTGTTAGTCATCTTCATCCTATGTAAGCTGTCATGAAATTTGAAACCATACACTGTGTCGCCGCCATGGCCGCTTCAGAGAGGCTCAGTCAGCAGACTGTTTAATATAACCATCAGAGATGTGCCAACGCAGATTGAATGCACATCTGCTGGCATTCAGGACGGATGCAAATGATCACAGACACAAAATGGCAGATGTGGACGAGATGCCAAACCAAAAATTCTGGAATCTGCATATCTCTGGTAATCATCCATCTAGCTAAGACAGTGCAACAAAGACGGATACTCTGACAGTGAGCAGCAGATTGTAAGCCTACGTGGACACGTGTATCAGCTTCGATCTGTTACTGTAACAGCAAAACGCGAAATGCATTCAACTTGATTCAAGTATTAACTATGTTAACTTGGTATTAACCTAGCAGTCTCCCCAATGTAAAATGTGTAACTTTGTAAAATTCACAGTGCCGTCATCAATAGCACTCGCTTCAGTTGTGTTGTTGGTTCATTATTAAGCCGCTGCTCATAACAGCGACAGCAGCTTAATGCGATGGGCCTGTCGATCTGTTTGGCTGTGTTAGTCCGTCTGTTGCAAAAATCCCAAAACATAACTTTCTCACAATGTCCATGTCCTGTGTTTGTCATGACCAGGAGGTGAGGAAGAAGTTGACGCATGCCGGCTCCAAGTGCACGTTTGTCCTGTCACAAACACGACAAAGGGACAGGCAAATGGCCGGTTGAAAAGCATAAAGTGACTCGTCATCCCGTCGCTTTTTAGTATGTCTCCGTTGGAATGTAAAGCATGTTTGGTCAATCTGTGCATTTGACCACATGCGTAATGTATTTGGCCAATGGCGATAAGCAGTTAATAGGTAAATAGGTAAAAGAGAAATAAGTGCAAGTTTTTAGGTTTATATCTACTGTTTTTTAAGATTTATTAGCTTTAATTTTTATTGCAGTCAACTCAGCGAATTCAACATTGTAACTCTTATCAGAAAATTAATTTTGTGTTCGTATTTTTGCCCTAAGTTTGCAAGAATAGGCAGCGCTGTTACATTAATTGCCATTGGCAAATACATTGCGCATTTGATCAGATGCGCAGATTGACCAAATGATATTTTCCGTCAACGACGGACTCATAGTTATATCCATTCAACACTATTTTCCGTCACCACTGTTAAGCATTATAGCACTTATTCAGTATTATATCAAGGCCAATACTTCAGCAAACTGGAATGCAGTCTATCATCAGATATGGCGCGAATGTCACACTTCTGTCGACAGTGGCAGCTTAAACCAAGCGCCTCCAAAACTATCAGCAGTGTGTTCCACCTGCATAATACCAGCGCCACTCTTGAACTGTCAGTTTATCTGGATGGCCAGCGCCTACGGCATGAGTGCCACCCAATGTATCATGGGGTGACTCTAGACCATATGTTGTCTTACAGAGAACACTTAACAAAGACTGCATGCAAGCTGAAGAACCGAAACAACTTGTTGATGAAGCTAGCCGGTTCACCTTGGGTGCCAGCGCCAACACTCTGCAGTCATCTGCTCTGGCGCTTTGCTATTCAGCAGCCAAGTACTGTGCCCCAGTCTGGTCACGCTCTGCTCACACAAGTCAGGTCGATGTGCAGTTGAACTCTACCATGCGTCTCATCTCTGATACCCTCCGTTCTACACCTCTCCCATGGCTTCCAGTGCTCTTCAACTTTGAACTGCCAGTCCTACGAAGGAAGGCTGCCACTGACAAGCTGGTGAAGAAAATCGTCAAACATGACAGTTGGCCAATCCAGCCAGTCCTATGCAGGAAGGCTGCCACTGACAAGCT
>Ga0209149_1000417_pt1 | contig 17857 bp, 12 predicted proteins | sample WorMetTyACAVOLI2_FD_187423 | JGI IMG/M metagenome (GOLD analysis project Ga0209149, IMG submission 187423) | Marine gutless worms symbiont microbial communities from Max Planck institute for Marine Microbiology, Germany - Olavius algarvensis... ... | reverse complement strand
TATTAGTGCCTGCAATTAAAGGAGATATGTATATTAACACATTGTAATTATAGCCAGCCTGCGTCAATTAAATTAGACAACGAAAATATTGGTGGGCATTGTTACACCTTTACAGTCAGTTCACACGCGGTCGTCCCGCCGCTGCATATGGTGCCGCGGAAGTCATAAATTCACCACTTGTCAAACCCCCTCTCCATCCATCCCTCCACCATGGGTAGCCATAGCGACCTGCTCTCTATAAATACGGCTGCGCTCCCAGCCTGTCTTCATTCTTCATTCGACGTCTGTCACTTGTTGAGTGAACGTCATTAGTTCATTCGTCGTTGAGAGCTTGCAGAGTGAAGTTTGTCAGTTTTTATCGCGCGACAGCATACTGACGCGCGATAATGATATAGCAAATCTGTCTGTCTGTCCGTACGTCCGTCTGTCCGTCCGTTACGTTCCGGTACCAGATGAAAACGGCTTAACATATCGTCATAGTTTTCTCACCATACGTACCCCAATCATTCTAGTTTTGCCAGCATCAAACATTTTCACAAAATTACGACGGGTGTCACCTGCGGGGGCGCTAAATACAGGTGGGGCATAAAAATTTCGCGATTTTCTACCAATAAGTCGCTATATCTCGCAAACGATACAAGATATCGCCATAGTTACTATGGAAAGCGAATAGGAACTCGTATGCGATCTATCAAATGGTGCCATTTTCAATGACCTTGAACGAACCCTAACCCTGATTTCAAGGTCACACCACTCTCTGACGCTAAATATGTCACAAACGGCTACAGATACGGCCATAGTTACTATAGAAGGCGAATAGGAAACAGCAATTCGAATGACACCAATTTCAATGACCTTGAGTGACCTCTAACCCCGATTTCACGGTCACGATATTACTCAACGTCAAATAACTCAAAAATGGTACAAGATAGACCTATATTTACAATGGCCGCCCAATAGAAAGTCGCATATGGTCTATCGAACGGCGCCATTTTCGATGACCATGAACGACCCCTAACCTGGTTGTTAAGGACACGCCATTCTTTGACACTGAATATCTCACAAACGGATACAGATACAGCCACAGTACTGTTACTATAGAAGGCGAATAGGAAACAGCACCCAAGCTTTCGAATGGCACCAGTTTCAATGACATTGAGTGACCTCTAACCCCGATTTCAAGGTCACGATATTATTCGACGTCAAAAAACTCGAAAATGGTACAATAGTTACAATGGCCGACCAATAGAAAGTCGAATATGGTCTATCGAACGGCGCCATTTTCAATAGCCTTGAACGACCCCTAACCCAGTTTCCAAGGTCACATGTTTGACGCTGAATAGCTCACAAACGGCTACAGATACGGCCATAGTTACTATAGAACGCGAATAGGAAACCGCACCCAAGCTTTCGAATGGCACCAGTTTCAATGACCTTGAGTTACCTCTAAGCCGGATTTCAAGCTCACGATATTATTCAACGTCAAATAACTCGAAAATGATACGAGATAGAGCTATAGTTACAATGGCGGACCAATAGAAAGTCGTACATGGTCTATCGAACCGCGCCATTTTAAATGACCTTGAACGACTCCAAACCCATGTTTCAAGGTCAGGCCATTCTTTGATGCTGAATATCTGCGAAATGGGTGAAGATACGGCTATAGTTACTATGGAAAGTGACTAGGAAACCATACCCAAGCTTTCAAATGGTACCATTTTCAGTGATCTTGAGTGACCTCTAACCCATATTTCAATGTCACGATAATATTCAATGTCAAATAACTCGACTAATAGTAAGTCGTGTATGATCTATCCAATGGTTCCGTTTCCAGTGACCTTGAGTGACCCTTGACCTAGATTTCAAGGTAATGCGTAATCAGACCTATAGATGCCCTCGACGAATTGTGTGCGCAGCTGACGCGCGATCTGTTTGCGATAGCTAAGTTCTTGTGTATCTTGGATTTAGCTGTTAGATAAAATAAATTTAGTGCATTCATAGTACATTTGCGAAAGTTTGCGAGTAACTTCGTTGTATTATTGTTGCGACGTGAAATGTGAAATAAATTGCAGCCTTACTCGTCGTCGTTTTTTGTCGTCGACAAGTTGAGCTACGACTAGTGTGCCTTAGATTTAAGTCGTCGCGAGTTATCGACATCGCCGACGGGTGTTGTCGGCCTTCGTCATCGACGGTTGACGGTCGCTGGGACCTGTCGCCGTCCTCGTCGGTCACTGCCGTGACCTTTCGTGTCGATCGCGCGTCGTCATTGTTTGCTGGACAAGTGATTGTCCTTCGCTGCCGAGTATGAGGTGAGCTGTGTGACTTCTCGCTACGGACCTGCCCCTTTTCGGACACCTTTCTACCTCACGTAGTTTAGTGACGGTGACGTCAGGTTCTGTCCTGGCCCCCAGTCGGCGTCTCAGTTAGTCTTAGGCCTCCGATAAGACTTAGCTCTTCCACTTCCAGTCCGATGCAGCAGTTTAGCTTGGACCTTCATGAGTTAGAGGCCGTTTATGCCCTCCAGTCCTTGAGTGAAGTCCCTGAGACGCAACTTAGTACAGAAGAAATAATGCGAAAACTGTCCTCCGCTGATTCTGAGGTCACGTATCGTAAGGTTTTGGGGTCCGATGAGGTCGTGCCCACTAGGCCAGGTATTGATCCGTTAGAGGTTACGGTACCGATGGCTAGGTCCGTCGAGGACTGGCGTAGCTTTGCCTCCACTAGGACCCCTCCGATTGGAATCCTCATTCCACTCCAGTCACCACTGGCATACTATGCTTCCAGTTAGACCATCAGCAGGGCCCATACAACACTGTGATACTTTACAATACTTCAGTTATGGATTAGTGTCGGTTTTCAGCGAGCGTTACGCAGCAGGTCTAAATGCTCCGCTATTGAGACATTTCCGTCCGTCTGTAACGCACTCCGAGTAAACAGCCTATTTACACAACCTCGTGGTCCAACCATTTTCCCTGGGCGGGGGGGGGGCTGTAATGTAGAATTGGGTATGAAAAATCGCGATTTTCGACTAATATCTTGCTTCAACTTGTAAACAATACAAGATATGGCCATAGTTACAATGGAAGACGAGTAGGAACTCGTATGCGATCTATCGAATGGTGCCATTTTCAATAACCTTGAATGACCTCTAACCCAGATTTAAAGGACACGCCATTATTTGACGTTCAATAACTCAAAAACGGTAGAATACAGAGACATAATTACAATGGAATATTAACAGCAACGTACACAGGCCCTACTCAACAATGTAAGTGCGAATCACTGTGGGTGACTTTGAGGGACACCAAAATTTTCAACGACACGAAGCATCGCGCGGCCTCTTTGCGACAACTAAGCTTCTTGTCAACACAAATTAGCACACAACACATACAACTCAGGCTGTAGATGTGTACGTAACACATCGATACAAAAATGACAAAGAACATAAGTATGACTTGTTCTTTTTAAATTTGTATACAATACAAAGGTAACAAGTGTTTCGGAGACGATACGAAAGCCGCCGCTCATCAAAGCCAAAACTGCGTTAAGAAAATAAATAAAATATGGCGAAAAACGAATTTCAATATGGCGGATGGAATTATTACACCCTGCAATGTGACACGATCATGACACTGATTTCGCCAGGTGACTGCACCCTGCAATATCGCATGTGGCTCTGGAATCATGACAGTGAATTCATCAAGTGGAAGCACCCTGCAATGTGATACGTGGCTCTGGGATGACATGCCATGGCATTCGCCCAAATGTCCGCCATATTGGAATTCTACATCATATCACCGCAGTCGACATGTCACTCTGCAACAGTCTGCGAAATTTTATCCAAATCGGACCACCCTCAGCAGAGAAAAATGACGTCATGTCGATTTTCAAGATGGCGGATCTCAGCCATCTTGGATTTTGGGGGTCCAATAATGGCTTCTTTGAAAAGCCCATGTAGGCTACGACTTCCTATAGGTCGTCAATATCTAAATTGCTTAGTTTTTGAGAAAATAGCGTTTTTGGCATTTTGGAGACATACGACAGACGGTCGACAGACAGACAGACACACTAACTAACTAACAAACTAACAAAGAAACAGATGGACAGCACCAACGCACTAAGCCGCTCTCGTTGTTGCGAGCGGCGGCTTAATAATAGCAAAAAAATATGAAAAGAACTTCTGAAAAAAAACTTTAAAACTTCACACAAACACAAAATGTACTCTACATAGAGCAGCAATCATCGTGCGCCAAATGAACATAATGATAATAAATGAATTTCACTGCAAACAAACAGTGTCTCTGACGCTGGCGTGATCTGGACCTAGCAACTACTTCAGATTTCACACATATATCGACGGTGACACAGACATCAGCAGTAAGCACATTAAACTGCCTAATAAAAAATACGCCAACATCACAGCCCTATACGAAATTATCTCGGCAGACACATTATCACCATAGACTTCATACTTCCAATCCTTGTTATTATTAGGCCTAATGTAAAAAACGCAGTTTATACACATCTCAAGAACGAAATCTCACATCTGAAATAACAAATATCAAAACTGAGATTTTAGTTGAAGTGCACACAGAGACAACATTAACGAGATGGCTGATAGAACGTGTAAAGTGGAACCTTTTCTGCATGACGGCATGATAACCCCACCCCTTGAGAAATCCCGCAGAAACACGTAACTTGAAATTAGGGTTATAAATGAGGGTTAGAGTTAGGTTTATGGCGAGGGTTAAAGTTAGGTTAGTGTTTCCGGGGGGAGGGGTCTCAGCATTTTTTCTGAAGCACGGGAGCAGTTTTGACGTGACATCCGTGACCCGTCCACGTGACAGCGGCATTCACTGCCTTAGTCACGACTGTTGCACCAATAAGAATACAGCGATGAATAAGCGGTATCAGGCAGATCAAACTCGCTCCGTGCCCCACTGCAGGGTGCTGCCACCTGGCGAATTTAGCCGCACGAGATCCCATAGCCATTGCCCGTCTGTTCTGAAAGATTCACGACGACATACTGTATGTTTACAAACGAAATTACAAGGTTACGAACTTCTGACCAAGTCACAAAAACAGACGACCAAAGGCGGCCTGTCGCCGGGGCGCGGTAACAAATCTACTACTTAGAAGGAAATATGTAAAACTAATGAAGTGAAATTAAGCTCGGTACAGCAGATACAGAAGGCACATCAGGAACAACAAGCAGTCATGACAGAGTAAGTAAGTAAGTAAGTAAACATATTTAAAATGTCGGCCTATTAGGCGAATCGCAGGCGCAGTTAAGGTCACTAAGTAGTTATTGATACTGATAGGACCTTCTGTAGAGGAATGTTTTAAGTCTGGATTTAAAGATTGGTGCAGCGATGTTCAGATCATCAGTGATTGTATGAGGGAGTGAATTCCAGACACGAGGAGCAGCGTGGGAAAAACTCCGCTGTACAAATGCAGTGCATGATCGTGGAATGTTCAGTAGGTTGTGATTGCTTGACCTAAGCGATTGCGACGGTTAATGCAACTGTAGCAGTTCACGTAGGTAACTACGTTGTTCCGTGGTTAACAAGTTAAAAGTAATTATGGCAATTTTAAAGTCAATGCGTGCAGCAACAAGTAGCCAGTGAAGTTCGGCTAAAACTGGAGCGATGTGTTCACGCTTTGAAGTCGTCATGACCGTGCGAGCAACAGCATTTTCAACCCGTTGCAGTTTGTTAAGATTAGACTGTGATGTTCCAGAGAGAACAGAGTTAGAGTAGTCAAGTCTCGAAGACACCAGAGCGGTCGCCACGGCTTTAGCATCATCCACCGACACGCAGCGACGGATGTGACGTAAAAGGCACGGGCGTGGTAGGAGCGAAACCTTCAACTAAAAAAAACAAAATCCAATTCGCTAACAATCGTTTTATAATCACGATGTAGCGTAACGCTGACCCAAAGACTCTAGCAGTCAGTAGCAAGCATATAAAATATAATAAACGGCAGACATTGTACATGTAGTACAATACAGATGCATAGCCAGGATTTGAGTTGGGAGTGACACAAAAGTCTGTAAAATTTTCACAATAGGGCTGGGACAAAAATTTGACTGTTGTTGTAACTCCTGTGTATGCCTATGATGACTGATAGAAAGGCGATCCATATGTCAAACTGCGCGTAAGTTAGCGTTACAAACTTTTAAGATTAACAGTCTGGTTTCTTGACTATCTTATACATATGCATGAAGTCTTAAGTAATGTGTACAAAATAATTTAGTAGACTTAAGACTTTAGAAATTCAAAAAGTTGGACAACGATCCAACGACACTGTCCTCTAACTACGTCCATGATACAATAGCGTTTCTCTGAGACGCAGATACAAATATTTCCAACGTGGGACGACATGCTTTCGATAGAGTGGCGGTGCGTCAACGGCCAACGTACCATTCATTCTACCGGACACAGCTTCGCACGTTTTTCACATTTACAAACAATTAATAGTTGCCAACAATAAAACAACGAACTTACACTGCTAACACTGCACAGCAATTAACGAAGCAGTTGAAGATCAGTTCAGCAGAACACTAAGCAACGTGAAACATAGAACAACAGTTATATCTTAACATCCAACCTACTGAACACAAACAACCTCAATAAACCGACACATCATTTCTGCTCCCAACGAGAAATATGCATAAATATACACATATATAAAACTATAACGGCAAAGGCCCTCTACAGCACGATTGCTAGTCAAAATGTTTAATATTTCCACACTACGTAACGGGAAATACAATAGTGAATAAAGATGAATATATATATACAATGTTATACAAATATACATAACCACAGATGTTCAGCCGCTGCAAATGCAGTATCGTACCACGACAGTGCTGACATCTGTATACATGTATCATAAAGTATCACTATATGGCGACAGATTGACAACAGACATAAATTGTCCGAACTCCATGCGCATCAACAATTTTTAATGCGTAGTATTAGATCAGAAAATGGTTCATTCAAAGTGACGCACGACCAGTGTGAGCCACTGAAGCTGGTTAACCGTGATCAAGCTTCCATAACCACTACCTGATGTACTTGTACGTGGTTTATGTTCCACATCATCATCCGAGTCCACAGACCCTAGAAGCACCGGGTCAAGGGGCTCAACTGACCCCCAGTTTTTCGACTGGAAGTCAAGCAATGTTGCTTGACTCTGGCTCATATCGCCCCCAGGAAAAAATGCAACGCAATCATGCAAAATATTGTCTCAAACGTCGTAGATCTGCGTCTGTCAATAAAGACGACGACTACGACGACGACTGACGACTGACGACGACGACGACTACTACTACTACTACTACTACTACTACAACAACAACTCTGACCAAATGTCTGTATCTGTTAACAGTTAACTGCACAATTTCTCCGTTTTGACCCCCCATTTTTGCATGCGTCAAGTTTTACTGTTCAATTGGTTTTCGCTTCAACTTTGATGCATTGTGGCATGCAATATACCAATCAGAATCGTTTGGGGGCTGGAGCTTTACTCCATACCCCAATTAGGGGGCTCATATGCCTTGTCTTGTCTTGTCTTGATGAATAATTGGTAGACCTCCTCATGGAGTATCACGCCAATGGGCGGTGGTGGTGCATTACGGCATGCGACAGGCGCTAGCCTGTCAAGCTGATTTTTGACGGCAGCTGGGCTCTCCTGCTCAACAACAACAGCAGGGAGCTGGTTCCAATCACCAACCGTTCTGGTTGGTGATTGCCCCCAGACCCATCCGTTTTAAGAGAATGCCGCTTCGCGGTATGCAGAGGTGGGGTGCTTTGCGGTGAGGAGGGGAAGTGGAGAGGGAGGCAGTGAGTATGATCCTTCCGCGGGTCATGTCCACGTCAGTGTAACATGCAAAATAAATGACATCAACGCAGTTTCTGTTACTTGTTTGACTTAAACGCTTTGACAATTTTTGGGACATACAAGCGTTTATAGAGAATGATGTGCTACAAATGTCATGTTAATCAAAACTGTACCCAAAAACAGCACCACGTATATCTTTCGCTTATAATATGGTTCTTTCAGGCATATTAACAACTTGCTCCTTAGGACAACAATACGTTTACCAAAACGGTCGAACAATTACAAAATAAAAGCATTTATCGCAATTTGCTACACATCAGCAGTAAATACCGTATATACACATCACATTTATTGGTATCACTGAAATATAAAGGTGATGCAAGTTATTAACGTATCTACATAACCGCAAACGTAGTATGTACATACAAACATTTATACTGCCAACGGATAGAATCTAAGGCGAGGACAGTCATTAAATGGCGTTTAAATACAACAGAAAAGTAATTAAGAGCATTGAAAGCGGAATGTTTCAGACGACGTTTGATCGAGTGTTAACTGCGAATGTTAAATAGTTGATGCGCTACGTAACTGAAGGTTATACGCCGCTTAACAAAACTGTCGATTGAGGTCGTGAAATCCTCATGTTCGAAACCAGCAAGTGGACGATCGATGTCAGTAATGCGTGTAGACAGCCAAGCTGTTTAGCTCTTAGCAGACGAGACAAGATAGAAATTCAGAAGCCGATCGAGTTCTCGATGGACAGCCAATATCAATTATATTAAAGTGGAAATCAGTCCTGTAATGATGAAGCGAAACAATGAGGGCAGCTACAGTCGAAAGCGCCGTGGTTTCGCAACATAACAAAATCGAGTTGATATGGTGTAAGGGAAAACACGGAATAACGACAACATATTTATGTCCGTTACAACGCGATTTGTGCTAGTAACTTCTCCATTAAGATAGGAATGGATGGACAATGCGTTACGTCACAGCACCATACACAAGGCATTGAAATAAAAAGGCAACAGTTTTTGCTCACTCTATGCATAGGTATACAGTACAACATTTCACGACTGCTTGCTTTGGCAGAGTTTAACGCTACGCTCAAAACACACTCGGCGTGGTCGGAGTCGGTGTGCGACACGACAAGCGAAGTAGTAGCGAGAATGACTCTATCACAACGTAAGTGGCGCGGAGACATTTCACGTTTCGTTATACTGCGACATGTAGTTCTGTGTAGCGTCGCACGGTCGCAGCTGCCACAACTGTCGAGGAGCCAGCGCCGTAGCAGCACCTTTGGCCGCCTGGTGAGGCCCTCACCCCACGCACTGTCCTCGCTACGCCTCTGCGAGCAGCTACCGAGCAAAGCAGTTGATATCTATCTTCAGTGACGAGCTTCGTCGCCGAGGTTTCCGCTCTCTACGTTTGACGTTTGACGACGACATGCCTTTACGTTACCAGCCGACGACAGATCGATCACCAGCTCGCCGCCATTATCGTTATCGTTATCGTACCGTTCCGCGTTGTTGTTCAAACTGTCTTGCACATCGTTGTCCGCGGCGTTGACGGGCACTAACTGGCGGTGAACTGCGGGCGACTGTGGCAGAGCAGTACTCGTCGACATACTGTTCATCAGATCTGTCGGTTCGACGTTGACCGGCGCGTGGACCTCACACACAGACGCCGCGGCAGCGACGCCGTGCACACGCGACAGGTGCTCGCGAAAACGCAGAACGTCGGAGAAGGTGACCTCGCACCGGGCGCAGCAGAAAAAGTCGCGGCGCTTCGGCTGACAGAACGGCCGGCCGACGTCGTCCCCGGTGCCGTGGTGTGTGGTCAGCGCGTGCAGCGAGCCCCCAACCGGGCTAGCATCGCTCAATAGCGGCCGCGACGGCGCCGAACGCCACAGCTCGGACTCAGCTTCCGCGTCGACGACGATGATTGACGTCGGCTGCAGCGCTGAGGACGCCAACATCTGAACGGCGGAGCCAGGAACAGTCGCTGCTACCGTCGCCTGGGAAACGGGCTTCAACGGAACCGCTCGTGCCGCCACGGTAATTGGCGCTGTCGGCATGCGGGACATCAGCCGAGGAGAAACGCCAGCAAAAGTCGTCGACGCGATCAGCGATGGACCCGTAAACAGCGACGCGGAGCGGGGACCCGGCAGCAGTGCCTCCCCGACGACGGACGGTGCCGCAACGGGCGAGTACGGCGGCAGCTGGGGCAGGGTCGCAGTGGGCCGCGGCACGATACGCACCGGCTCACGTCTGGTAGACGGCGACGGCTGTGACATGGCGGCCAGCAACGTTCGCTCGTCCGACATTCGATGTTTGGCTGCATGCTGCTCCATCGTGCTCTGACGCACGAACGCGTAGTCACACCGAGACCGGACACAGTGGAAGTGCCGCAGTCCGGTCGGTCCGGACGCGCCGCGGCGCGCGCTGCACCTCGGCCGGCGACAGTCGACGTCGGCGCCGAAGAACTCAAAGCCGGCGGCGATGCGGACGCGAGCGTGGAAGTCGCGGTCGTGAGCGACGAGTGCCGCCCGTTCGACCTCGACGTTGTGGCAGCGTGGGCGGACGCAGTGAAAGTGCTCGCGATGCCGATGGACGCAGCGTCGATACGGACACAGGTCGGTGGGGGTGTACCTCACGAAACCGTGGGCGATCGGCGACGACGGCCCGTCGACGGCGGCACGCGCCCGGATCTCTTCTTCGGTGAACTCGTAGTCAGTGAAGTTCCTGATGGGCGGCCGGCCTCGTCGCTTCCTCGGCGGTCCGGCGCCGCCAGTGCCCGGCGTCCGCCGACTACTGTACTCGTGCGATTTGTGATGTTCGAGGCGCGCGAAGACTGGATGCGACGACGACACTACGTAGTCGCAGTCAACCTGTCAACCAGTGATGTTACGCATATACGAACAACTTACTCTGCTGCAAACCAAACTTTTGTCTAATAAAAACATATACACCTATGTAGCCTTCTGTAGGCATATGGCGCTTTATAAATGTTCCTATTAGTATTAGTAGTAGTAAGAAATTGTCAGGATCGAGATGATGTCCGCAATTTTTAGATGTTTATGTACATTTATTTACAACATTTACATCGATTAACAAAATGAAATAGCAACAAAAATCAATCAGCAACAGCCACGGTCTATCACGTTCGATCACTCCGACAGCCACGACACGTCTCCCCGCCTCTACAGTTAGTCAGCCTGCCGTGATGCCGATGACTTGTCACGTGATTCGTTGACCACCGTATATAACCTAAAAACGTCCAACTATGACCAAGTATGGGGTAAAGTCGATTCGTCACGTGACGTCCAGGGCTCAGGTGCAGTCAAGCGTGACGCCACTGTCTCGTTCTCTGCACGCAGCACGCTGCATCGCACGGATCATCTCTGACCACAGAAATCAAGCCAGTTTAAAGCCCAATGCACAGCGGAAAACTGAACTGAACTCAACTGAACTGAACTGATCTGGATCATTCAGTTCAGTTCAGTTCAGTTCAGTTTTCCGCTGTAGATTGAACCGGCGACGAGCTGCGACGACCGGCGACAGTCAAGAACCGGTCGTTGCAGCGCGTCGCCGATTTTCGTCCAATGATTGATTGGCCGATCCACGAGAGTGTGCCCCGATTGTGAAGAACCTGCGACGACCGCCAATTTCGTCGTCGAATCATCGCGGATCGTGGCCGGTTCAATGCACAGCGAGAAACTGAACTGAACTGAACTGCTCAGTCCAGTTTCGTTCAGTTCAGTTTTCCACTGTGCTTAACTGTAAAAGGAGCTATGTAGCGGTAAAACAGTCCCTACGCAAAAGCATGCACATCAGCAGTTCGGCGACAGCGGTTGGCTGACGTGCAAAATGTGCGCCGTACATAAAGCATACGAAAAATTACTAAATTTTATAAACGTTCCATTATTAAGCCGCCGCTCGCGATAGCGAGAGCGGCTTAGTGCATCGATGCTGTCCATCTGTTTGTTAGTCTGTCTGTCTGTCTGTCAGCCGCCAAAATGTAAAAAAACGCTATTGTCTCAAAAACTAAGCAATTTAGAGCTATGGTGTCTATTAACGACCTATAGGAAGTCGTATATGGGCTTTTCAAAGAACTCATTATTGAACCCCTAAAATCTAAGATGGCTGAGATCCACCACCAAATGACATGACGTCATTTTTTTCTGCCGAGGGCGGTCCAATTTTGATAAAATTTCACAGACTGGTGCAGAATGACATGTCGACTGCGGTGGTGTGGTCAAAATCGAAACCAGATGTATAATTCCAATATGGCGGATGTTTGGGCGAATTCCATGGCATGTCATCCCAGAGCCATCTGCCATACTGCAGGGTGCTGCCACCTGGCGAATTCAATGTAATGATCCCAGAGCTACGTGACACATTGCAGAGTGCTGCCACCGGGCGAATTCAACGGCATGTCATCCCATAGCCACGTATCACATTGCAGGGTGCTGCCACTTGGTGAACTCACCGTCATGATTCCAGAGCCACATGCGACACTGCAGGGTGCAGTCACCTGGCGAAATCAATGTCATGATCGTGCCACGTTGCAGAGTGTAAGAATACCATCCGCCATATTGAAAATCGTTTTTCGCCATAGTTTATGTTTTTTTGTTTTTTAAAATGCACTTTGGGCTTTGACGAGCGGCGGCTTTCGTGTCGTCTCCGATACACTTGTTGTTACAAGCAAAAGTGGAAGCTAGTCCCGCTTAATTCGACCCACATATGTACAAACGAAAATCAATCGTTATAATTCTTTTCAAATCCGCCTTTCAATCTGCTAATTAACATATTCAAACGCCCGACAATAATTAGTCGTCTTTGCATTTGTACAATTAACTGTACAGTTGTATTAGTCTACATATTTGATAGCTAACGAGCAGTCTATACGCGAACAACAGATGCTCGGTATACCAAACCTCGCTTTGCTGCCCACTGCAGGGTGCTGCCACTTGGCGAGTTTAATAGCATGAGTCAGTATTCTGAAATTATCTAAACGATAGCTATAACTGCTTTCCCGTAACCTTGCAATGGTATTGGTAACAAGCTAACATCGTAACGAATACAGGCAAGCAAAACCTGGCTGTTGCCGGGTGAAGTAATAAAGATCTACAACATTAAGTAAGAAACAAGAAGTGTGGCCGCCGGGTTCGGCCAACACGGTATGTTCCCACCGACACAGGTACAGCATTGGGCCCAAACGGCTCAGACTGATCACGTAACCTTGCAATCTTGACCTTTGACTTTGGAGGTCATTGCGCCTGCAGCTGATCGGGGTCGTCGTCCTCCATCCGTACACCAAGTAAGTTCGTAGGCCTTGCCGTTCGGAAGATATGGTGCACGATGTGTGTAAGAATTAATGGGTCTGGTGACCTTGACCTTTGACCTTTTGACCTTGAAACTGGTATGCGAGTCGCATGCCGAATTTGGGCACGTTAGGCATTTGGGTTCTCGAGTTATTCGCTATGTACGCAACAGACGGACGGACAAAAGCAACGCTTATTGCCCCCTTCCCTACCGGGGGCGGCATAATAAAGATGGTTTGGTCTTCAACGTCTCACGTCGACACATATTGGTCATTTTGCAGACAATTTTGATATCTTTATTCACCAGCATAAACGGTAGCAAGAAAACAAACAACATAAAAGAATAAAAAAACTCAACTAACTTAAATACATTATCATTTTATATCTTGATGCCAAAATAATGCAGTATACCAGTACATAGCATAAAATTGTTTTGGAATTTAACCCTCCGATTATCTAATAGTTCGCTTGGCAGTGCAAATTTGAAAACGAACAACATTCACGAATAATTTCATTATTTACAGTTTTAAATAGTTTCATTAGGAATCGTACGACAACAAAGTCTAACGATCTCAAATAACTTTTTGGCAAAGTATAACATTCTAGTCCATACAACATTTGTTTTTTGCCAGCTCAAGGATTACCTCCTCTGATGCTATCCTGCCAATTTTTTCCAAAAATAGCACTGATCGCTCTGTGAAAGGATCGTTTGGCATGGGTGGTAGAACATTTAAATGTTCGACCTCCCACTATATATGTTCCCAGGTATCGAAATTATGTTAGCCATGGAATAATATGACCGTTGGATGTTTTAATGCTCGTTTGACTGAATCAACAGTGTCATAGCACTGAAGCAGGTTACTTTTTACCTTTAGTGAGCTGAGCCTGGTGGGATTGTCCCTTGACCTGGTTGACTAACCATCGTGCTTCTGAAGCACGATGGTTAGTCAACCAGGTCAAGGGACAATCCCACCAGGCTCAGCTCACTAAAGGTAAAAAGTAACCAAAACATTGACTGTGTATGTAGCACCATGAACATCGAAGATACAGAGGCGCTCGGTTGATATAGAGCTACATAAGCAAGATCAAAGCCCGATACAGTCGACCGACCTGTAAGAACTGCTGGTACCTTTGTGCACCATTATTATAATAGTGCACAATACTGTAGCACAGAGTAAGAAATGAAGAGAAGAGAAAGACAAGAGAGACAGACAGTCATACCCAGCTGCAGTGGTAGTGTAATTGCCTGGCGCTGTATCCACAAAGTGCATCCGGGCACATCACGTCGGGCGAGTAGACGCTGTAAGTCATCGACGTCACTCGTTCTTGCTGCTCGTGCATTCTACACACCGACAAGAAACTTAGCTATCGCAAACAGATTGCGCGTCAGCTGCGCACACACTACGTCGACGGCATCTATAGTAACATACCAAAAACACGCGGTTCACTGCGACTTTTCACCGTACTTATTAGTAGCATTATGACGGAATGGCTAACAGTTCCAGACCATTCAGTTCAGTGGAGACGGAGTTGGCTCCGATCTGTATACTCTCTTACTTAATATGCTACTTTTGTTTCTTAACCGACCTATACTCTTCCAAAATCACTCCAGGTTACGCCAAGTTCGCCGTAGGTAAACCTTCTATGGATTTCAGCAGGAGAATTTTACGGTTTCCGGAGATGAACCCAGCTTCACTGGCTGCCAGTTCGACAGCGGATTTCCTACATGGTTGCTGTTGTCATCTACAAGACCGGCTTACTTCTCTGACCTCCTGCAAGACTACCGACCAGCCCGAACATTACGATCATCGGACAAACTGTTACTGTCTGTACCGCGGATGACGTTAGCGTTCTCGACGAAAGCCAATTAACGGAGACCCGTCAGAATATTGCCATAACGTTTGGTATGGAAAAACCAGAACGGTGTGGCTATCTAACGGTAAAAAAAAATTTATTCGTTTCGACAGAATACACGAGCGTGACAGACAGACGGACAAACAGACATCGCACGACGGCATAGGCCGCGCTTATGCATAACATCGCGCGGTAAAAAAACTGAGATCGCTGCTCATATACTTGGCATGGTCTCTGACGCCGTCCTTTGACCGAAACAGTACGTTGCAGTTGGACTCCATGCAGTGGTAGTGGTCCTTGTACATCAACTCGCAGCGAGGAAAACACACGTCATTCGCCGTGAATCTACGGCACACATTTAGTCACGCTTTAGAAACAAACATCGCTTTTTAGCGTCATCAAAGACTAGGACTTACACATCTTTAAAACTATTAATCTAAACGATATTCACAAACAACTGTGATCAAAACTTCCGGAACTAAACTGTGCTCAGAGAGTGCAAACCTCCGCCAAGGCCAAAATCTCAACCAAAAATGATCCGGGATTCAAATCCAGATTTCCGAATAAATCCGGATTCGGATCCGGATGTCTGCCAGATCGCTCCCAGAATGTTGTGGATTCATTATCTTGTCGGCGTCAGTCATTTCGCCGAGTATCGTGAAAATCGGCTGATGAACGTACGAGAAATGCTAATAAATCTCCTAAAATTCTTTATTCCGCAATCGTAAGGGAAGTGGAAAAGTCATCCGGAATCCGTATCCGGGATTAGATCAACAGCAAAAGTTAATCCGTTCTTCCAATTGGTAGGCCCAATCATAACACCAAGTTTCAATGAAATTGGCTGATTACGTTTACTTTTGCAGTAATCCAGCACACAGACAGACTGACATTGACAGAATCATTATTAACTGACAGACACAATCAACGAAAACAGACCTGATCGCATAATCTCCGCCTTGGTAATAAAAGCTAAAAAATTTCATCAACTACTGTTGGATTACTGTCAAAATACATGTATTGAAGTTTCACTACCGCCGCAGCTTACAGCTTAATCATCGGTATATATTCAGAGTTTCAGAGAGTGAAACGACAGACCTTTTCAAACATTTTTGCCACGATTCATCGCGTTCCTTCTTTTCGTTGGTCGAGCGTGAAGACTTTGTCGTTGTGAGCGATTTCGCAGGCACCAAAGATGGCGCTGATGACGATGCAGCTGACACGCTGTTTGCAGTAGTCACACAATGTGTCAGTGACATGCTGCTGATGCTGCTAAAAGCCACGACGTCCTGTGGCGACTCCAAACCGGTTTTCTTCTCGGCCGCTATCTGCTTTAACTTTGTCATCTCAGCCAGATCTTCCAAGTCCACGTACTCCTTCTTTTCCAGCTTTTCCAGCTTCATCTCATCCGGATGTGCCGGCATCTCCTTCGACTGTCCGGAACGTTCAACAACGTTGACTGGAAGGGAGATTTGGGGAACTTGGGCTGGAGAGGTTGTGGCAACCGGCAGGTCGTCGTCGTCGACTGTGATAACTACTGGACTTCGACGTACTGCCGATGTGTCCATCTCAGGCTGCGCGGAGGACACCACAGCGGTTGAAGCAGCCGCGTCCTGTTTCGTCGATTCATCGATGTCGTCGGTATGCCGAACAACGGCCGTAGTCGACGAAGAAGCGGTTGGATCACTGGGAGGCACGCTAAACGACGTGTTCGAGATAGACTGAGAGACGTTCGGCGTAGAGACAGCGGGCAACGTGGACACAGGCGGCTGAGTACTGACGGACACACTCTGAAGTGTCGACGTCGTGGCCGCACATAACGTCGTGCTCTCCGTCGGTTCACAGACACTCACAGCCGACTGACTCACACTGGGCTGGACGCCGTCCAGTGAAGTCATCGTGGTAGTGGATGGACTATGTGAAACAATTCTTATATCATCAGAGCCAGACGCAGCTATAGCTGTAGGCGCAGTCACGCCCGAGCTGATCAGCTTCGGTTGCTTACACGGCACTCCGTATTCCAACAAATTACGTTCGTGTTTGCGTTTGTGTGAGAAGATCTGTCCGGACGAGTGCAGAACATAGTTGCAACCTGCCCAAGACACAGTCAACAAACTACCAACTGCACTACACGGCGTCAGCAATTCGGAACGGAGCAGGTACTGTGATTACCCGCGTGTGTCTGTCTGTCTGTTTGTGTGTCCGACTGTCCGCAAGATAACTCACGAAAACGTTGACGGATGTCGACCAAACATGGTAGGCATGGGCAAGGGGTGACGCTCTAGAAGTGGTTAAATTTTAGTGTTGATCCGATTCCGGATGTGGATCTTCCACTTTCCTTAACATTACAAGATATGGCATTTTACGTTATTTTATAGCATCTGCCATTGTGATCGTAGCTGCGGCATGCATGGTTATGTCCGCTCTCGGACACTGTTTAATTTATAGTTGAAATTCAAGGTGTTACAATGTTAGGATTCGAGCTAGTTACATGAAACACCGTGTGAACACTGTATTGTATTATATAAATCTTGTACAACAGCATTTATTCGGCACATCAAAACGTAACAAGCAGTGCACGACAAACCTCGCCCCGCTTGCTTCGCCTACATTTACGCTATCATTGCACTGACCTGCTCAATACACTGCTTTCTGTATTGACGCCCAACTGTGGTGTGCACTTTATCGACGTTTGCCATCTAGCCAAGGTTAAAGGTAAAGGTAAAGGTACGTGGATTTATATAGCGCCCTAGATGACAAGTAACTCGTCCTCAAGGCGCTCAGACATGGATCACACAGTTTAACCTGCAAACAACACCATGCCTGCCTTTAGCCTTC
>Ga0209149_1000416_pt1 | contig 17858 bp, 17 predicted proteins | sample WorMetTyACAVOLI2_FD_187423 | JGI IMG/M metagenome (GOLD analysis project Ga0209149, IMG submission 187423) | Marine gutless worms symbiont microbial communities from Max Planck institute for Marine Microbiology, Germany - Olavius algarvensis... ... | reverse complement strand
AACCGCATCCGGAAAATCACGCCGGCGGGGGTGGTAAGCACCATAGCCGGCGATGGCACTCCAGGTTATACTGATGGCACCGGCACCACGGCGCAGTTTAACCGCCCCTACGGCGTGACTGTGGGCTCATCCGGCAATGTCTATGTGGCAGATGCTGACAACAACCGCATCCGGAAAATCACGCCGGCGGGGGTGGTAACCACCTTTGCCGGCAGCACAGAGGGTTTTGCGGATGCCACCGGCACAGCGGCGCAGTTTGACTACCCCTACGGAGTGGCTGTGAACTCATCCGGCAATGTCTATGTGGCAGATTTATACAATCACCGCATCCGGAAAATCACGCCGGCGGGGGTGGTAAGCACCATAGCCGGCACTGGGACAAGGGGTTCTGCGGATGGTACCGGCACCACGGCGCTGTTTAACTCCCCCGACGGAGTGGCTGTGAACTCATCCGGCAATGTCGTCTATGTGGCAGATACTGGCAATCACCGCATCCGGAAGATAGAGTACAAGGTGCCCTAGGGAGCGGGTCATGCGGATGGCACCGGCGCGATGGCGCCTCATGTCAATATGGTATCTTTTAGAATTGCCTCTTGATGCGAAGGCCGGGGCTGATTATCTCTTTGAAAGCAGATGCTGAGTTTAAAAAAACTCCTGAATTCTCTGGCGAATCAAGATGAATTGGGTTTTAATAATGTTCAAGATTATAATTAACTCATTATAGTGAGAAATTATGAATAAAAGTATCCTGGTTTTGGCTCTTATGAGCCTTTTGGTATCCTGCAAAGTTTCCGAGAGCACCAGCAAGGCTTGGGTGGTAAGCACCTTGGCCGGCAGCAGGTTAGGTCATGTGGATGCCACCGGCACAGCGGCGAAGTTTTATTACCCCATCGGAGTGTCTGTGGACTCATCCGGCAATGTCTATGTGGCAGATCAATTCAACCACCGCATCCGGAAAATCACGCCGGCGGGGGTGGTAACCACCATAGCTGGTACTGACACACCGGGTTCTGTGGATGGCACCGGCACAGATGCGAAGTTTAACCATCCCCGCAACGTGGCTGTGGACTCATCCGGCAATGTCTTTGTGGCAGATCGTGGCAACAGTCGCATCCGGAAAATCACGCCGGCGGGGGTGGCAAGCACCCTTGCCGGCAGTGGCAAACCGGGTTTTGCGGATGGCACCGGCACAGAAGCACAGTTTGACCACCCCACCGGAGTGGCTGTGGACTCATCCGGCAATGTCTATGTGGCAGATCAATTCAACTACCGCATCCGGAAAATCACGCTGGCGGGGATGGTAAGCACCTTGGCCGGCAAAACGTCAGGCTATGAGGATGCCACCGGCACAGCGGCAAAGTTTAAGAGCCCCCGCGGCGTGGCTGTGGACTCATCCGGCAATGTCTATGTGGCAGATGCTGACAACAACCGCATCCGGAAGATCACGCCGGCGGGGGAGGTAACCACCTTGGCCGGAACAGACACAAGGGGTCATGCGGATGGCACCGGCAGCACGGCGCAGTTTAACAAACCCTCCGGAGTGGCTGTGGACTCATCCGGCAATGTCTATGTGGCAGATTCTAACAATCACCGCATCCGGAAGATCACGCCGGAGAGGGAGGTAAGCACCTTGACCGGCAGCACAGAGGGTTTTGCGGATGGCACCGGCACAGCGGCGCTGTTTGACTCCCCCTACGGCGTGGCTGTGGACTCATCCGACAATGTCTATGTGGCAGATAGAGAGAACAACCGCATCCGGAAGATAGAGTACAAGGTGCCTTAGGCAGCGGTACAAGAGGTTATACTGATGCCACCGGTACAGCGGCGCTGTTTAACTCCCCCACCGGAGTGGCTGTGGACTCATCCGGCAATGTCTATGTAGCAGATTATGGCAACAACCGCATCCGGAAAATCACGCCGGCGGGGGGGGTAAGCACCTTTGCCGGCGATGGCAGCACGGCGCAGTTCCACCACCCCACCGGAGTGGCTGTGGACTCATCAGGCAATGTCTATGTGGCAGATAGTAACAACCACCGCATCCGGAAGATAGAGTACAAGGTGCCCTAGGCAGCGGTACAAGGGGTCATACTGATGCCACCGGTACCGTGGGCACGCTTTGACGCCCCCACTGGCGTGGCTGTGGACTCATCCGGCAATGTCTATGTGGCAGATTATGCCAACAACCGCATCCGGAAGATCACGCCGGCGGGGGTGGTAAGCACCTTAGCCGGCGGCACGTGATGGGGTCGTAGGGATGGCACCGGCACCACGGCGCAGTTCAACTCCCCCATCGGCGTGGCTGTGGACTCATCCGGCAATGTCTATGTAGCAGATACTGACAACCACCGCATCCGAAAAATCACTCCGGCAGATAGAATAGAAGATAGAGTGGTAAGCACCTTTGCCGGAACAGACACAAGGGGTCATGCGGATGGCCCCGGCACAGAAGCACAGTTTAACTACCCCTACGGAGTGGCTGTGGACTCATCCGGCAATGTCTATGTGGCAGATGCTGACAACAACCGCATCCGGAAAATCACTCCGGAGGGGGTGGTAAGCACCTTTGCCGGCAGCACAGAGGGTTCTGCGGATGGCACCGCCACCACGGCGCAGTTCCACCACCCCACCGGAGTGGCTGTGGACTCATCCAGCAATGTCTATGTGGCAGATGCTGACAACAACCGCATCCGGAAAATCACTCCGGAGGGGGGGGTAAGCACCTTTGCCGGCAGCACAGAGGGTTCTGCGGATGGCACCGCCACCACGGCACGCTTTCAAAGCCCCACCGGCGTGGCTGTGGACTCAGAGGGCAATGTCTATGTGGCAGATGCTGACAACAACCGCATCCGGAAAATCACTCCGGAGGGGGTGGTAAGCACCTTTGCTGGCAGCACAGAGGGTTTTGCGGATGGCACCGGCACAGAAGCACAGTTTAACTACCCCATCGACGTGGCTGTGGACTCATCAGGCAATGTCGTCTATGTGGCAGATACTGGCAACCACCGCATCCGAAAGATAGAGTACAAGGTGCCCTAGGGAGCGGGTCATGCGGATGGCAGCGGCGCGATGGCGCCTCAAGTCAATGTGGTATCTTTTAGAATTGCCTCTCGATGCGAAGGCCGGGGCTGATTATCTCTTTGAAAGTAGCCTCTTAAGTTTGGGAAAACTCCTGAAATCCCCGGTGAATCGGTTGGATGCAAGCGGCGCCCAAAATTAGTAAGCTGCCGACACGCTGCTCTTTCGACCCATGGCATGAATGCCGCTCGGCCTTCGAGCCAAAGCTATCACTTGCCGAGGCTTCTCTAAAAGATGTCCCGTCGACTCATCTTCACATCTCCTCATGATGCAGCGCCGCCTGCCGGCCGGCTTTGAGCCAAACATCGCGGACGGACCGCGATGTCCCCGAGGAGATGGACTTTTGCTTCGTTGGACATTAGAATGCTTAACAAGTGAGGTAAGCAAATGGGGACGAGATTCGTTATGATGGGGCTGTTTGTGGAGAACTTGACAGCGATGGTGGCTTTCTACCGGGATGCTCTCGGCGTGGAAATCGACTGGGATGGAGAAGGGCCCTATGCAGAATTCAAGCATGCGGGAATAGGATTCGGCATGTATGAACGTTCGAAACTACCCGAACTGCTTGGGCAGGTACCCGGATATCCAAAGGGTTTAAACGGCAGCTTCATGCTGTCAATCAACGTGGGTTCGAAAGAAAACGTCGATGAGTCTTTCAAGCGCATAACAAGGCAGGGAGCAACCAAGGTTTACGAGCCCCGTGACGAACCCTGGAAGATGCGCTCCTCCATGATAGCCGATCCCGAGGGCAATCTGATTGAGATAGGATCGGACATGTGGAACTGAACCTGGGTCTCCCGACTGGGAATCAGCGAAGCTCGATTCAAGCGCGACTTTAGACGGCAGACTTGATTTTGATCCCTCTGCCGGGTAGAGTAAAAAAATTGGACGCACTCGAAACCGGGATGAAATCCATGCCTGAGATGAAGCGGGGCCTGATGCGATATCAAGCCGGCAGCTGTCGCTTCCACTGGACCGCCTGCCAGGGACTCGGTTTTCCGCCAAGCGAAATTTTGATATGTCGGCCGAATAAACGAAGGGGGAGTTAAGAACATGGAAGCATGGTTTGAAGGTTCCAACGAAATCGAATGCAGCCTCGAACGCATAAAGAGCGACCTCGAAAATCCAGGAGAGCATTTCACCGGGGTGATTAAACTGATACCAAACATGTCTGAAGCCGAACTTGTGGAACAGGGCGAGGATTGGGTAACCATCAAACAGAAAGAAATTCTGACGAAACGGACGAATATCGTAAAACGTATGGAAACCGAAAGAATGACCGTGGAATTCGACGAAGATTACCGGGTCGGAAGGATAATCAGAGTGAACGTACATGCTCTGAGTGAGTTCACTAGCCTCGGAACGCGAGTCAGACACCGCGCGGTGATAAGCAACGTCGAGGCGCCGGGAATCTTCGGTTTCTTCTACCGAAAATTTGCCAGCGCCGATACAGGAAAGATTCTGCTGGAAGCGTACAAACGTTATTTTGAGATGAAATGATCCATGCTCCGACAGAGCCGAAATAGGCCCGACAACTGGGCCGGAAACCTCTACACAAAGTATTATGGGGGGAAAAAGGCTCGTCGTGAGTTCTTCGATGCCCTCGCCGCCTGGCATCACCCGGAAAGGGTTCTTTACCCGGGCAGTTTCATCCATGTAACCGCGTCCTTCGTGTTTCCTTCGGTAGTGTACGTGGACATCGATCGCAACGCCAGGCGCTTCTTCTCGGAAACGGATGCGGTTGCGGCGCTAATCGAAAAAAACAAGATTTTCCCTCAGAAACCGGCACTGGTTTTTCATGGAACGAACTACGAAGCCGCCATAGACGAGGCTGAGAGAAGCTTCGATTTGCTCATCTCCTTCTACGCCGGTTTCGTCTCGGAGCATTGCAGGCGCTATCTGAAAATCGGCGGCATCCTCGCGGCGAACAACAGTCATGGCGACGCCGGGCTTGCTTTCATCAATTCCGGCTATGAATTCATCGGAGTGCTTCAAAGACGCGGCGAACAGCTTCGCGTAAGCGAGGACAATCTCGATGCTTACTTCGAATCCAAAAAGGAAGTGAACGAAGAAGCGCTTCGGAAACTGAAACGAGGCATCGGCTACACCAAATCGGCGCCGGCCTACTTGTTTAGAAGAGTGAGTTAGCTCTCGAAGCGCCGCGTTTTCAGCCGATAGACTGAAACTGCAGAAAAGGCCTATGGCAGTGCTTCACCCGGGGGCGCCTTTCCGGCTCGGATTGTCGAAGCGTCCGGCGCAGTACTCACGGGGCCAGGTTCCATCCCTCGGAGTCGGTATCAGAGCTTGAGAACCAGACTCCCCTTCCGATATCCGACTTAGCTCGCAGGCAGTATTCCCAATCCTGGCGACAGAGAGTTCGCACGATTCCAGCTCAGCGCTTGTTCACGGCAGGCACCAGCCGGAACACAGCCCTTTTCAAAAGAGAGTTAGAGTATCCGGCCGTTTCGGTGCACGTACTTCTCGAAGGCATTGCGCTATGCCGGCAACAACAGAATTTCGCTCTCCACGTTCTCACCATCCGACAAGCCGCTGCCTTTCCTTCTTGTCAGCAAGCTGGTGTGAAGGCAGGCCTTCAGAGTTTGAATCCGATAATCGACCCGCATACTCAAAAGGATTTGAACGACAGCTTCTTGTGAGTTGACAATCAGCTTGAACTTATGCAAATTTGCTTTCATAGAAATACTGTATGAGGTGGCTCGATGGGAACTAAGTTCAATATGATTGGCCTGTCTGTGGAAGATTTGACAACGATGGTGACTTTCTATCGGGAAGTGCTCGGTGTGAAAATCGACTGGAACGGAGAAGGTCCCTACGCGGAATTCAAGCATGAAGGGATTCGTTTTGCCATGTATGAACGTTCGAAGCTGCACGAACAGCTTGGACGAAAGCTTACATATCCAAAGGGTTTGAACGGCAGTTTCGAGTTGGCAATCAATGTGGGGTCGAAAGAAAACGTCGATGCCTTTTTCAAGAACATAACAAGTCAGGGAGCAACCAAGGTTTACGAGCCCCGCGACGAACCCTGGAAGATGCGCTCCGCCATGATAGCCGATCCCGAAGGCAACCTGATTGAAATAGCATCGGATTTCTGGGACTGAGCATGGGCTACTACATCGACGAGGCTTCAACGAGCCTCGACAACCTCCAGACTCGCCTTGAGACAACAGATTTGATTCCAAGCCAGAAAGCCCTGCTGTCTGAATTGACGAAAAAGATGGATGCTCTCAAGAAGACTGGAATCAAATCCATCGCCGGTTTAAGAACCCGTCTGAAGAGCAAAAAGTCACTCGCGTCCCTGGCAGACGATTCCGGCATAAATCCCGACTACCTGGCGATGCTCAGGCGCGCGGTTGAGGGATTCTTCCCCAAGCCACAGGCACTGAAAACTTTTGACTGGTTGGACCAGGATACAATAGCCAGGCTGGACCAGGCCGGTGTCAGGAACACCCGACAACTCTATGAGGCCACCTCGTCCGGTGTCGACAAGCTTGTTGATAATGCGGGACTCAAGAAAAAGAACCTTCTGGATTTCCTGTCGCTTTCCGACCTCTCACGTATCCAATGGGTTAGCCCTACCTTTGCAAGGGCGTTGGCAGCTGCGGGCTTCACGAGAACAACCATGGTGGCAGCGGCAAATCCCGAAACGCTCTATGAAGCTCTCATGAAAGCTAACGAGAACGCTCATTTTTACAAAGGCAAGGTGGGACTTCGCGATATCAAACGGCTCATTGCAGCTGCCGCATATGTTCCTGTGGGATAATTCGATTAAGCGCCGGAACGTAAAACACCGAAAGATGCGGCTTAACAAAACAACTGGCTTGAAATCGAAACAGCTAAGACACCAAAGCCCCCTATCAATCAATCTCCAGCAGACTGCTTTGCCCGAATGAGTGGTGTTCGCGGTTGCGATTGCTATTTTCCGGCAAATATCGCGATTGCGACGGCAGGTGCCATCGAAATCTGCCGCAACGGACGCCCTCCTCTGTTCAAACGCTCTTCCTTCGACGCCGTTAAGCGCTTAAACCCTGCCTATCCCGTGATAAACCGGAACCCACCACATTGAGTATCCATAATTTCACCGGGGGAGAGACATCCCGCCCGCATCAAGGCGCTTCTCTGGCTCGGGTTGTCGGGGTGCCTGGCGCCGTGCTCATGGGGCTCGGTTCCATCCTCGGCGCCGGAATCTTCGTTAGCATCGGCATCGCCGCCGGTGTGGCCGGCCCTTCCGTTGTTACGGCCGTGGTGCTGGCGGCAATCGTAGCCACCTTCAACGGCCTCTCGAGCGCCCAGCTTGCCGCCAGCCATCCGGTGAGCGGAGGCACTTACGAGTATGGGTACCGATACCTCAATCCAGGTATCGGTTTCACCGCCGGATGGATGTTTTTGTGTGCCAAATCGGCATCGGCAGCAACGGCCGCGCTGGGCTTTGCAGGATACGTGCTAAGCGCCTTCGGTGTTGAGAACACGATTCTCCTCATTGTGCTGGGAATTGCGATTGTGGCCACGCTCAGCGCCATCGTTGCGGGAGGAATGAAACGAAGCAAGCTAACCAACGCGATTATCGTCTTATTCACCTTGCTTGTCCTTATCCTGTTTGTCATTCTCGGCGCCCCGATTGCCATTGCAAACGCTACTTCGCGATACTTCCCCCTCTTCGATGCAGACGGCGTCGGCGCGCTGCTGCATGGAACCGCACTCATCTTCGTGGCCTACACCGGGTACGGCCGCATTGCAACCCTGGGCGAGGAGATGCGCGATCCGGCGCGGAACATCCCGCGGGCAATTATTATCACCCTGCTTCTAACCATGATTCTCTACGTATCAGTCGTGGCGGTTTCCGTGGGCGTCATTGGCGCAAATGGTCTTTTCGAGGCAACTCGCACTGCGGCCGCGCCGCTCGAAGCCGTGGCGGAAAATTTCGCTGTTCCCGGAATCAGCTGGCTGATCGCCATGGCGGCGATTACAGCCATGGTTGGAGTGTTGCTCAATCTGCTGCTAGGCCTGTCGCGGGTTATGCTCGCCATGGGACGCCGCCAGGATTTGCCAACCTGGTTCGCGCATGTGGATGATAAATCGCCTCGTCGAGCGGTTATCGTAACCGGAGCGCTGATAATCGGACTCATTCTAATCGGCAATGTCCGGACAACCTGGTCTTTCAGCGCCTTCACCGTGCTAATCTACTATGCGCTAACCAACCTTGCGGCGCTGAGGCTTCCCGCCAGGCAGCGACTCTTTCCACGCATCATCCCAATCCTGGGGCTATTGAGCTGCCTGGGTTTGGCATTCTGGATAGAGCCGGCAATCTGGATTATCGGGCTCGGACTCATTGCACTGGGGCTTGCATGGCATTTCTTCGCAGCACCCAGAGTTCGCCGCCCGCCGCGAAGCTAGGATTTAAGAAACAGCACCATCAAGCCGGCGCAAATTTTTGCAGACAAAAGATGAGATTTGATGAGATAATCCCCTTGTTTATGAAAGTACAAAACCCTGATTCAGGTGGACAATGACAAAGGCGGAAGAAATAATCAGGGCACTGAAACTTCAACCATTGCCTGAAGAGGGAGGATTCTACTTTGAAACCTACAAATCATCGATTGAACTTCCTGCTGATATAATTTCTCCCCCCTGCAGTGGAACCAGGCTGGCCAGCACGGCGATATACTACTTGCTAACCCCTGATTCTTTCTCTGCACTTCATCGTCTTCCCAGTGACGAAATTTTCCATTTCTATCTGGGAGACCCAATCGAGCTTCTTGAACTCGATGCAGATGGCCAGGGCAGAGTAGTACAGCTGGGCCAGAATCTATTTGGAAATATGAAGTTGCAGCATGTCGTAAAAGGCGGAACATGGCAGGGTTCAAAACTGGTTTTCGGGGGCAGGTTTGCTCTTCTGGGAGTAACCGTGACACCAGGTTTCGATTTTCAGGATTACGAGGCTGGCAAGCGAGATGAGCTTATCGAACTTTATCCCAGTTTTGAAAATCTGATTACGGAACTGACGCGATAGGGAAATGTCTGTTTCCGGATTCGCGGCAGGAATTCACTGTTCCTGAAACAGGAAAGGATAGATGCGCGCACACCATTTACAGCATGCATCCTTTGAAGGACTTGGCAGTATCAAGGCCTGGCTCCAAAACGCTGGCTATGAGATAAGCATCACCAAAGTCTGTGAATCGATGAAATTGCCTTCGCCAAACGAAATCGATCTATTGGTGCTGACAGGGGGACCCATGAGCGTTAATGATGAGTTCTCCTGGCTCTCTTTGGAAAAAGAATTCGTTCGCAGAGTAATCGAATTCAGCAAGCCTGTGTTGGGTATCTGCCTGGGTGCGCAACTTATGGCAAATGCCATGGGCGGAGAGGTTTTTCCAAATCCCGTGAAGGAGATTGGATGGTTTCCGGTTCAATCCGTGGCAACAAAGCCGGATACCACCTTTGTTTTTCCTGAATCAACCAGGGTTTTCCACTGGCACAGTGAAACCTTCAGCCTGCCACCGGGCGCAATACGAATCGCAGAGAGCGCAGGGTGTCAAAACCAGGCTTTTCAGATGGGTAAATCCGTTATCGGTCTTCAGTTTCACTTGGAAACGACGTCTGAATCGGCGCAGGAATTAGTCTCCAATTGCAAGGATGAACTGGTGCCATCCCGGTATGTTCAGCGCGAAGAGGATATTCTGTCGAATAGACTGGAGAACTATGCCGCAATCAATCAATTGATGGCTAATTTGCTTTCGTATCTGATGCTAAGCTGAAAACACATGCCGCCCTGCAAAACATCAGGTTTCTAATTTTGGCCGAGCTTGCCTATATGCCTGATATCCTTGCCCTTCACCATGAAGATTACCTGTTCTGCAAGATTGGTACAGTGATCAGCCATACGTTCAAGCACCTTGGCCACTGATTGGATATGCATTCCGTGCTTCACTTTGCTTTCGTCTCTCATTATGCCCAGCAGTTCGCGGAAAATCCGCGTATAAAGCTCATCCACCTCATCGTCTCGATCAACGACATCATGTGCCTTTTCAACGTCGCCCGCAACAAATGCGTCAATTGCGTCCCGAATCATTGACTGAACAATTGCAGCCATTCGCGGAATATCGACGTAAAGCTTGGGCAGCAGCAGTTCAGATCCCAAATCTGTGACTCGTTCGGCGATGTTCACCGCCAAATCTCCGATGCGCTCCAGGTCGGTAACCATCTTCAAGGCCAAGGTAATAAAACGAAGGTCTAAAGCCATGGGTTGCCTTTTCGCCAATATAATCAGGCAAAGCTCGTCGGACTTGATTTCATCATGATTAACCTGATGATCCGCCTCGATAGTGTCATTGGCCAGGCCTATGTCATGATCCACGAGAGCCTTGACTGACTGCGCAATCATTTTTTCCACCTTTCCAGCCATTAGCAGGATTAGTTCGCGGAGTCTGCGCAACTCAGTTTCATACATTCTATCCGTGTGTGATTTTTTCATCTGTTCAATACCCTGCCTCCTACCCAAATTTTCCGGTGATATAATCCTCTGTGCGCTTGTCCTTTGGAGCGGTAAAGAGTTGGTTTGTTTTTCCAAACTCGACAAGTTCGCCCAGCAGAAAGAATGCGGTTCGGTTGGAAACTCGTGCTGCCTGCTGCATGTTGTGGGTAACTATGATGATGGTGTAGCTTTCCGCCAATCCGTGGATTAAGTCTTCGATTCGCGCGGTGGCGATAGGATCCAGCGCTGAGCAAGGTTCGTCCATCAGCAACACATCCGGCTCGACAGCCAGGGCTCGAGCAATGCAGAGTCGTTGTTGCTGTCCACCTGAAAGACCCGCGCCCGGCTCGTCAAGGCGATCCCTTACTTCCCTCCAGAGAGCTGCCTGTTGCAGAGCGCGTTCGACAGTTTCAGGAGCCCGTTTTATTTGTTCGGATTTAGTCAGCTTGAGCCCAGCCAGTACATTCTCTCTTACAGACATCGTCGGAAAAGGATTCGGCTTCTGAAATACCATACCAACCCGTCGACGAAGAAGAACAGGGTCTACTCCTTTATTATATATGTTGTATCCATCGAATTTGACCAGTCCCTCCACCTGTGTGCCGGGAACCAGCTCGTGCATCCTGTTGAGACAGCGTATGAAAGTGGACTTGCCGCAGCCCGAGGGTCCGATAATTGCGGTTACCTGCTTCTCGGAGATATCCATGCTGATTGCGCGGATAGCCTGCTGATTACCAAACCAGGCGGATAGGTTTTTGATGGAAAATTTGGTTTTAAGAGAACCTTCCTTTTCTGCGGAATCCGGCAGCGTCAGGTTTACATTCGGGTTTGTTTTCGCAGCCGATTTTACTTCGATGGCCGACGACATCACCAGTACCTCCTCTTCTGGAGTCGGTTGCGCAGATAGATGGCCAATCCATTTAGCAGCAGCATTGTCACCAGAAGCACCACAATACCCGCGGCCGCATTATCCAGAAATTCTCGCTGGGGGCGGGAAACCCAGTTAAATATTTGAATGGGAAGTACAGTAAAGGGCGAGTTAATTCCATCAGGCAAGAAGGCTATGTAAGCCAGAGCTCCTACTACTATCAGGGGGGCGGCTTCTCCAATCGCCCGGGAAACAGAGAGTATGGCGCCAGTCAAGATTCCCGGAAATGCCACAGGCAATACTACCTGACTTACAGTCTGCCAGCGCGTCGCCCCCAGCGCATAGGCTCCCTCCCGAATCGAAAGCGGCACAGTTCTCAGGGCCTCGCGCGAGGCCAGTATTACAATGGGAAGGATGAGGAGGGCCATTGTGCATGCTCCGGCCAACAAACCTCTTCCCAGTCCTATGGTACGCACAAACAGCTTAAGACCGAGCAAGCCGTATATTATGGAAGGGACACCCGCCAAATTGGCGAGGTTGATTTCTATGAGGTTGGCGAGCCAACCGCGCTTGGCATATTCTTCGAGATAAACTGCTGCCCCGACTCCAATCGGAAGAGCCATTGCCGCGGTAAGCGCAATCAAGTAAACGCTTCCAACGAGACCCGGCCGAATTCCTGCTTCCTCTGCCTTGCGTGAAGGATAGCTGCTCAGGAAGCTCCAATTCAGGCGGTCAATGGAATCTATTCCAACATCAACCATCAGAACTATGAGTATGATTAAGGGTAGCGCAACCGCGGCAATACACAGGCCAATGAAGCTCCTCTCGGCAAGCTTGCGGCGCAGAGTGGAATGACTCATATCTTCCCCCGAAAACGACGTGCTATTCGCTGACTTAAAATATTCATCACAAAGGTGATGGCAAAAAGAGAAGCGCCCACGACAAAGATAGTCTTGTACTCAATAGTTCCCGTAGGCGTATCGCCGAGACTTATCTGAACTATGTATGCGGTCATAGTTTCGATGGGCACGCGCGGATCCAATGTCAATCTTGGCTGCTGTCCTGCAGCTATGGCCACTATCATGGTTTCACCTATGGCACGCGATGTCGCCAGGATGACAGAGGCCACTATGCCAGAGAAGGCCGACGGTATGGTCACCCGGAAAATTGTCGCCAGCCTCCCTGCTCCCAGAGCGTACGATCCCTCTTTCAAGGTGGCAGGCACCGCATGGAGGGCATCCTCGCTTAACGAGGAAATCATGGGGATAATCATTATCCCCATCACTATACCCGGGCTCAAAGCATTGAAACCGGCAAGTCCCGGTATAAATTTCTGCAGTAGAGGCGTGATGAAAACCAACGCAAAGTATCCGTAGACTATGGTAGGCACACCGGCAAGCACCTCAAGCGCCGGCTTGACTGCCTTTCTCACACTCTCCCGCGCAAATTCGCTAAGATAGACAGCGGCAAGCAGGCCCAGTGGCAAAGCCACCGCGACGGCAATAAGCGAAGTTAGAAATGTGCCGCCAATAAGTGGCCAGATTCCGAAGTGTTTATCGCTGAATAAGGGCGTCCATTGGGTATCGCCAAAAAATTCAGCAAAAGTCACTTCCTGAAAGAATCCCACAGTCTCGAAAGCCAGGACGGTCAGTATAGCCACGGTTGTAAATATTGACAGAACACCGCTCCCAAGCAAGCCAAACTCCACTAGCCGCTCACGAAACGAAGTTGCGCGTTTGCTTTTCTCAGTACGTCTCATATCTTACTGCCTGCGCAATAGTTCCTCGACAGTTACGCCTACCTGAGATCCCTGACCTCCGAAGACAGATCCCACAATGCGTTTGTCAAAACGCTGTTTAACCAGTTCATAGTCCTGATCGGAAAGTGGAATATACCCAACTTCCATAACCAGAGGCCTGCCTTCGGCGAAATAGAAGGAAATGAAGTCCTGCACCACCATCCGCCCGGTTGCTTCCTTGTTTACATAAATGAAAAGCGGACGGGAAAGTGGCTGATATGTGCCATTAGACACAGTCTCAAGGGAAGGTGCAACGGGTTCAGGGCCGTTCTCTTCATTGCCATCGTCTACAGGCACTATCTTGAGCTTGTCTCTGTTCTCCACATAATAGGCAAGGCCAAAAAAGCCCAGCGCTTGAACATCGCTGGCTATTCCCTGTACTAGAACGTTGTCGTTTTCGCTGGATGTGAAGTCACCCCGACTGGAATGCTCTTCTCCTACGATGGCCTGGGTGAAATAATCATAAGTTCCAGAGTCCACTCCCGGCCCGAAGAGATGTATCTCTTCATCTGGCCAATCCGATCTGATTTGATTCCACCGAGTTATCTCGCCCTGCGCCTCAGGAGCCCAAAGTTTTTTCAGTTCTTCAACAGTTATGTAGTCTATCCAATCAGCTTGCTTATGCGCCACTACGGCAATACCATCGTAAGCAACAGGCAGTTCTATGTATTCAACGTTGTTCTCTCTGCAGAGTTCTACCTCCGAAGGCTTGATAGGCCGGGAAGCATTGCTGATTACGATTTCGTCCTGGCAAAACTTCTTGAAACCACCGCCACTTCCCGAAATCCCGATAGTTACCTGAGCCTTGTACTGTTTTTGGAATTCCTCTGCCACTGCCTCGGTAATAGGAAAAACTGTACTGGAACCGTCAATGGCGACAAGAGCCGACTCTTCCTTATTGCAACTTACAGAAGCGACCAGTATTGCTAACGATAGAATACCAGTTGCCAAGTTTGTCTTGTTTTTCACTATTCCAGCCTCCTTTTTGTTGCGTAAATCTATCATGCTCCTGTGGCAGCTTTGTGACGACCAGGTGACTTCTTGGCGAAACTGCCTGGAATCAGCAGACGCTTCCGGCATAAGCGAACAGCTCTCTTTTCTGCGGGACTTCTTCGCCTACCTTGTATCTTCTTCCAAAATATAGTGCCCCCCCGTCATTGCCGGCAGAGTCATCCAGAAAACTGAGCCATGAGGGTGGCCGTGGTTTAAGCCCACCTGTCCATTCATGGCTTCCGTCAAATTTTTCACTATGGAAAGTCCAAGGCCGGTACCTCCCAACTCTCGCGATCTACTGGTATCAACTCGATAGAAGCGTTCGAAAATTCTATCCTGGTGTTTGGGCTCGATCCCATATCCGTCGTCACAGACTTCTATGCGTACTCTGTCGCCTGTTCGGCGAGCTCGGACTAAAATATGGCCGCCCTCGGGCGTATACTTTACGGCATTGTCAACCAGGTTGTAGAGAGCCTGATCCAGTGCCTTTGCGTCGGCCAGCACAAGAAGATTGGGCTTCAAATCGGCTTCGAGAGTGAGCCGTTTCGCTATGGTTCTCGCCTGCACTCTCTCCGGGATTTTGCTGGCGACATCTTCAATTCGTATCGCACGAAAATCAAGAATGTATCGCCCCCTCTCGATTTGCGAGATATCCAGCAAATCGTTAATTATGCTCGAAAGCCTTTCGGAATTTCTTTGCAGAGCTTCAAGGAATTCCAGGGCGCAGGGTTGACCCTCCAACGCACTTTTCAGCAAGGTTTCGGCGTTGGCCTGGATAACACTTACCGGTGTCCGAAGCTCGTGGGAAGCATTTTCGATGAAGTCCCGGCGCACAGCTTCCAAATGGCGTAGTTCAGTGACATCACGCATAACCACCACTGTTCCCCCTGTGGCGTGCTGTGGGGTAACGGTTGCCTGCAAACGACGAGAGTCCCTTCCCGGAAGTTCGAATTCAACTGTGTTAGTCTCCGCGGCTTTGGAGACAAGCTCGTTCAAGTCGGGCGATCTGATTACTTCCGACAACATACGTCCGGGTACAGCGGATAGTCCTAGAAGGGATAAGAGAGCGGGATTGGCGTGGGTTATACGACGGTTCTCATCGAGGGCCAATATCCCTTCCTCCATGCTTTCAAGAACTGCTTCGAAATAATCACGTTCCTGAGCCAGGCTGGACATGAGCCGTTCAAGCTCCGAAACCATCCGATTAACGGAACCGGCCAGTTTACCGATTTCACCCTTCGAAGAAATGAAAACTATGTCGTGGCTTTGCCCTCTCATTCGTTTCTCGGCGAGTGTTTTGGCGTTTCCCAACAAGTTTCGGAGTCGGCTCGACATGAGGCGAAATGTGAAAATGCCGACCAAAGCCGCGATTCCCAGCCCCAGTATGATGATATGAAACAGCAACAATCGAAGTCTTGCAAGGGCAAGATTCACTTCATGAAGCGGTTTGGCTATACGAACGACTCCCAACCCGTTCTCGTGTTGAAATGGAACCGCCACGTAAAGAATGTCGGTTTTCAAACTTGCGCTGTAACGTCTGGAACTGCCTTGGCCTTTGGAAAGTGCCTCCAATACCTCCGGGAGATTTTCCGCTTCGAGGATTCGTTTGCCGGATAGCTCCGAATCGCCAAGGAGAGTGCCGTCGGGAGCTATAACAGTTATGCGGCTTGAAATGATTTTCCCGAATCTGTCCACCAGGGAATCCAACGAATCAACAGAATTTTCCCCCAGGGCAGCGAGTATCAACTCGCGCATTGCCTTGGCATAATGCAGTAGTTCCGAATTGGCTTCTGTCTCGAATTGCGCATACAGCTTGGATTTCAGAAAGACGGCACTTATCACAACAACTACCAGGATGAGAACAGTCAGAAAAAGACTGCTGCGAAAACTTCGTTTCAAGTGCTCTCTCCGTCGGATTCCGCAACAAAGCAATAGCCGACTCCCCGTATGGTTTCAATGTAAACACCTGCCCGACCCAGTTTCTTACGCAACCGCTTTATATGAGTATCTACTGTACGGGTGCTGACGTTCGCCTGGATTCTCCAGACATCCGAGAGCAGAGCATCTCTAGTTTGCACCCGTCCTCTTCGAAGCAGAAGAGTTTTGAGCAAATTGAACTCAAGGGCGGTGATGCGTATCTCCTGGTTGTCAACCCATAGACGGTGGGCTGATATATCTACTCGGAGACTACCAAAAACTTGCTGTTCGAAGGACTCATCCTCCGGATACACCCGGTGAAGAATCGCCTTTACACGCAGCATGAGTTCCCGGACGCTAAACGGCTTAACCACGTAATCATCGGCGCCAACCTCGAAACCCACAACCCTGTCTATCTCTTCCGCCTTTGCTGTCAACATGAGAACCGGTACATCCCGAGTGAGTTCTGTCTGTCTCAACCTCCGGCAAACCTCCACGCCGGAGATATCGGGGAGCATCAAATCGAGGATAATGATATCAGGAACCGGATTCTGGAAGGCCAGGGAAAGTGCTTCCCGACCTGCGAAAGCGCATCGGGTTTTAAATCCTTCACGCTGCAGGTTGTATTCGAGAGTGGCCACTAAGTCTTTTTCGTCTTCAATTATAAGGATGAGCCCGGAAATCATCTGAACCTCAATTTGTAGCAAATCTCATTTAGTCGGCTGGATTTGGTCATCTCATATTCTCAAGAACTAGTCTATAAAGCATCTTACAGAGTTTTCAATATCCAGGATATCCCGCTGATTAAGCCTGCGAAACAGTGCGGCTGGAAAACTGCTTCTATCCCGCAACGTAAGTTGCCGCTGTCGGTTCCGTCACGCCAGCTTATGCAGATTAGCACATGCTGCCGGATTTTAGTAACCGTTGCTTTGCGCTACCGGGCATGAGTCAATATCGTGCTTTTTAATAAAAACATTGAACCTCAATGAGAACTTGTTACACTTATGAGAATGCAGGCCTAAATTGGAGGTTTGGGGTGCTCAGAAATGTGATTATTGCCCTGGTACTTACACTGGCTCTGACCCCGATGCAACTCTGGACTTCGGTTTACCGTTGGAACGGGAATGCTGGCAATAATAACTGGGATGATTCCCGTAATTGGATAGATTTAAATACTTCCTCGCAGGGTGTTCCAGGATCCGGCGATACCGCCATAATAAGTGGGAATGCTGTGGTTAATGTTCCTGCCTCGTTGGCGAATTTTGAAATAGAGAATATATTCTTAAGAGGAACTCTCAATATTGCCGGATCAGGGAGCTGCAGCATAAATGTAATAGACCTGACGGGAACTATCGACATCCAGGGAGCAAGGACAACTACGATTGCGGATTCCTCCTTTATACAAGGGACTGTTAAATCGAAGGGTGACTTAACATTCCAGAGCAACATTAGTCTTGAGGGGAATTTTACTTTCGAGCTTGACGGCACAAATAACAGTTTTGGCAACATTACCGGCCCACATAGTCTTCATCTGAATTATAGCACTGATTCGCCCCGGTTTTCCAATCCAATTACCGTTTCCAACCTGACGATTACTTCAAACGCCAACATCAGCCAGGATTCCACAGCTCCAATTGTCATCACCGGTACAACAACGCTCACCGCGGGCAGCGGCGCGAATGATATAACACTTATTTCCCCGAACAACAGTTTTGGCA
>Ga0209149_1000415_pt1 | contig 17902 bp, 13 predicted proteins | sample WorMetTyACAVOLI2_FD_187423 | JGI IMG/M metagenome (GOLD analysis project Ga0209149, IMG submission 187423) | Marine gutless worms symbiont microbial communities from Max Planck institute for Marine Microbiology, Germany - Olavius algarvensis... ... | reverse complement strand
TACGGTTTGAAAGCCCAGGTCGGCGTTATCGGATGGGTTCTTCCTGGCTTTGTGACCGGGATCCATAAGGATTCGGTCCGCATGTGGAATCTTTGGTTTCCCTCAGCTGGTGTATTCGCCAAGGTACTCGCGGGGAGGGCGACGGGGACACAGATTACCTTCCCCCCAGTGGGCTATGCTATGCATACAGCCGGCCGTGTGCATACGTAACGAAATTCTATGCATATGGCCGGCCGTATGCATAGACACACCGATGCTATGCATACGGCTGACCTAACCTTACCTTAACCCTAACCTGGCCATATGCAAATTTCAGTTCACTGCTGTACTTTATGGCTGTCGCACTTAACCGCTCGTTCTGCTTTTCTACTGTCCGTGAATCTAACTTTGCAAACACTTGATGCGATGTCTCAAAATACTCTGCAGCGTCTTTCTCAAAATCATGCCAATTTACCCACTTCTTATCGAAAAAATCCGTCGCCATCTTAGTCCATCGCCGGAAACAGTTATATAGTAATTAGATAAGTAAGTAAAATATCATACCAAATCCGGCCGTATGCATAGACTCACCAATGCTATGCATACGGCTGGCCGTATGTATAGACACACCGTATTTACAATGCACGATGCTAATGCGGCGGTAAATACTGCTGCTGGAAGTAAGTAAGAAGCACGATGCTAATGCGGCAGAAAATACCGCCGCGGAAAATGAGTAAAACTGACTAAAGTGGCGGTATTTACTGCTGTGACTGGAACTAACCCTTACTACTGAACCCTAACTGACTCACGAGGCTACTATTATCACTGAATAAGTGGTATAATTACTACTGCTGTAACTGGCACTAACCCTTACTACTGAACTCTAACTGACCCATGAGGCTGCTATATCACTGAATAAGTGGTATAATTACTGTGCCCATACTCCGCCTGTCCGTCTTAGTGGCTTACTCTGCCTGCGGCCGAGTACCGTGGCGGAGTATCGGTGTCCGTACTGTAATAACTTCATTTACCGCCGTACTAGTCAAAAGTGATGGTTGGTGTGGCGGTATTTACTGCCGTAGTAGATTTGTTCATTTACAGTACAGTAGGAAATGTTTGCTAAGCATGCAAGGCAAAGCTAAGCAGATATTAGGGCACAGGTCAGAGCCTTTATGTCCATCAGATAACATGAGAAAGCTGTGTACATCAGAGCATGTGAGAGGAGCAGAAAATGGAGTGGAGCGGGCCTTAAGTCTGCTTGAGCGAAGTGGAGGGGTGAGTGATGGTTACAGAGTTCAGTGGAATGTGAGCGGAGCACAGAGCGGTGGGGAATGGAGCGGGAACAGAGCAGGGAGCGGCCTGAAATGGCTGGTCAAATGTCGCTCAAGTCAAGAAGTGTAATGTTTCTGTAATATCTTATTTGAAATGTTCACACAGTCTTCCATCCGTGTTGAACTTATAAATGTGACTTGGCCACACACCAATGTATTAAAACTGAGGTAATGGTTAAAAACTATGGAGAACAACGTTTGGAGCCAAATGTTTGCACTGAGGGGTTGAAACATTGTGATAGCAAAACATTTATTGAGGGGCAAAACAGCAAAGGGCTGAAACATCCTGTTACCTATAGGGTGACTAGGCTGCGAGCACAGCATATTCCCTTTATAGCATAGTATTAACAAGTCAGCAGTCTTATTCACAAGACTGCAGGGTACTAGATTCATGGAACATACCACTCAGGCACTAGTCACCACAACCTCTGTCAATCTGTTTACCATTTATCAATCTTGTTTTGACTACAAACCTCTTTTACCTCATCCAAATGGCAGCTGGCAAGGGCTTGTTTTAGGTGGAGCGTGTTTGTTTGTTTGTTCGTTGGTTTGTAACTTTTGATTCTTTATTAGTAAGATTTCAGTTTTCAGGAAGTAATCACAGCTGTCATCATGAAACTGGATTAGGCTTCGATCTTGCTTGGTTTAACCCTCTATCCTTGGTCATCTTGGTGCTATATATATTTAAAAAAAATTTTTTTGTTATATTCTTTACCTTTTAGTTATCTTAGCATGGTGAAGATTGGTACTTGACCTGGTTGACTAACTGTTGTCATCTTTATTGCTATAACACTGTTGGTTGACATCTGACCTGTAAAATTGTCCCTGAAATTATGTTGATTGGGACGTTAAACCCGCATGTAGATGTACTGTACTATACTGTACGTGAAACTTGCCATTGACTCACGGATTGTGCTCATTTATTTTTGTCCAAATTCAAGATCACTGCACCAAAGAAATAGTCAGTCGTATGTCATACGTCGCATGCTGTGCACCGGACACAGTTGATGTCTAAACTTCTTGTAACCATTGAGACTGAGATCACCACAGCTATGAGTTAACGGTCTATAGTCTATCATATTTAGCCGTGAAGTTCAGTATAGTAACTTTGCAGTGATACCAGTGGTCTTGTTGACCCTGAGCTCGAACTTGAAGGTGTTAGGGTTTAGAAGTGGTTGCTTTAGACAGTCCAAGCTCCAGTCTTCTCTTGAAGCAGTGCACTGTCTCCATGTTGATGACTTGTTGTGGCAGTCCATTCCAACTACATATTGTTCTTTGTATTTGCCGTATTCATATGTGTGTGCCCGTTATTTGCAGAAGGTTGAGTGGTGTTGTTGAGGTGATCTGGTCTTCGAAGACCTCATCAAACGTCTGTTTGATGGATGCTGCACTGCCCAGCGATGCAACATTGGATCAGACAGACCCAGTTGATCAGTCAAGCAAGGATAAAAAGAAGAAAAACATGTAAGACTTTATTAACAGATGTGAATTTTCATCCATGTAATTACCGCGCGACACATATGCATAGCGCGGACTATGCCATGGCAAGATATTTGTTTGTCTGTCTGTCCGTCCATCCGTCTCTCACACACTGCTATTCTGTCGAAATGGCTAAACATATCATCAGTGTTAATTCACCGTTGGGTAGCCAGACCATTCTAGTTTGTCCGTACCAAATGGTATGCAGGGTGACCACCTGTCTGGAAAATCAGGGAATTTGACAGCTGCCAGGGAAATGTCAGGGATTTTACTAAAAGTCAGGGAATTGTCAGGGAGAAAACCTTCTCAGGGAAAAGTTGCCTAATACTGTTTATTGTTAGCTGCATATTTGCATCCATACATGTATTTAGTAGGAGTCTATTCTGTGTTAAATATTAAATATATGGTTTTGGATCATGCACTGTCACATTGTACCCCCACTACTGACAGTAACACTAGTACAGGCATGATATGAGTAACAGTTAACATGCTGAGTGCCGCAAACCGTCGGGGTATTTCACATTGTCTGGAGAGTGGTCACCCTGGGTATGGTAATATTCTGACGGGAACCCATCCCTTACGGGGGCATTTTATGCACGGGGGGGTATGAAAAACATAATTTTCGGCCAATAATAATAATAATAATAATAATAATACAACAACTTATAAGGCGCCGTAACATGTCTATAAAGTCACTACAAGGGTGCCGGCTCTGACAATAGCTCACTTTATCTCCAAAAGAATACAAGATAGAGCCATAGTTACTATGGAAGGTGAATATGAAACCATACTCAAGCTTTCGAATGGTACCATTTTCAATTATCTTGAGTGACCCCTAACCCAGATCTCAAGGTCACTATATTATTTAATGTCAACTAACTCACAAATGGTACAAGATAGAGCTATACTTAAAATGGCAGACCAATAGTAATATGTATATGATGATATGATCTGTTGAACAGCGCCATATTCAGTGACCTTGAATGACCCTTTCCCCGATTTCAAGGTCACACCATTATTTGATGCTGAATACCTCAGAAATAGTACGAGATACAGACATAGTTTCAATGGAATACTTATAGGCATTTACACATGCCCTACTCAACACTGTCATTTTGAATGACCTTGAGTGATCTTGAGTGACTTGCAAAATATTCAGTGACACGAAGCATCGTGCGGTCTCTCGGTGATAGCGGATCTTCTTCTTGTACATATGTGCTCACTGTTGTTCTGTTACAGTATTATACAGGTTCTAGCAGTTGTAGCCTATCATATCATAATTATAATGCAGATACGTTACTTTCATTATTACACTAGTTAAACATGGAGGTCAGAATTCGCCTGTAAAAGGCTGCACTGAAACAGGAGGACGTTTTTGTGCCTGTCTTCCAGTGCAAAGGACATGAAAGAGAAGTTTTCAATGCTTCGATTTTATGGCGATTCCTCGCCGCCGGCATCAAAAGATATGAAAGTTGCGTCGTCGTCGTCGTCATCATCGTCTGCTGCTGCAAAAGAACCGAAGCCGCCCAAACTCACAGCTGAAATAGTTGTGGGGTGGAGCAAATCATTTGACAGTCTGCTTGCTGATAAATGTATGTTTACGTTACCTACCATATTACTGCCTGGTGCTAACTTTTATCGTCAGTTTTATTGTTTATAAAGTTAGTGTCCTAACTAGTTGAGGAGACTGTAAAACAAATATACCTGTATAGCAGCACCAAATTGTACGGTTGTATTTTTTCCAGATGTTGCAGAAATTCCTTTTGTTACATAAATTGAAACTAGAAATTATCTCCAAAAGAGGCTGGAAGATTTGCAAGTGAAAGGTTGCAATGAATGCAGGTTAAGGCTTGTATTGTAGTGGAAGAAACTATATTATTGAAAAATTTCATTATAGAGCTTAAGTGAATCTGGCAAATATTTCTGTTAATGTCATTCATTCATTCATTCATTCTTGCGAGGTGGCACATGCCCTTTCACATACCAGTGCTGAGGCCTGTCTCATGGGCTGGCCCAATGCACAGCCTCAGGAGTGGGACAAGTGTAGTGTAGCGCCACACCATTAGCCTAGGTGATGTGTGTGAAGTGTAGATGCTGCGCAACCTTTCTCTTTTTCATAATGGACTCTGCCAGCCCGCTTGCTTGCAGCCTGGTCAGAGCCCACCCGAGAGAGATGTGTGTAAGGGAACGGCGGAGGGAATTGGAGAGGCCTCTTGCCACAATGTTTAACCTGCTCGGCTGTATAACCACTCTTTCTCTGACGGCTAATACCCACTGTAAGCCGTCCTAGCCTGAGCGTGCCTTGCGCCGTGGGCTCCAGGGCCTAGTTTAGCGACGTGTGCAAACAGAGCTATTAATAGCCTACCAATACATGCAGTCGAATGTCTGTTATCAGTGGTTCAAGCAGGGACTAATGACTGAGCATCTCCGAACCTGGTATTAGCCAATGGTACTGATTAAAGAGGACACCGTCGAACCCTCTGTGCCTGCCCGAGAATTTTATCTCAAAGCGTATGCCGCTATAACCTGACAAATGATCCGGCAAGACTGGGCCTTGAACCCAGGCCATGTCGGTCACTGTAGCCAGGTAGCGTGTACCGTGACCAATAGCGCTGCTAGGGCAGGCTTTCTGTTAATGTCAGGCACTGCTGTATATGAGATGTTGTACATGCCCCTTTATGAGGTAGGAGTTTGTAGTATTGAAGCAGTTTTGATTGGATATTCTCCTTGATGGTTGGTGAGTTGTGAAAAATTGGAGATTTTATATCAGTGTCGGTCTGTATCTCAACAACGGTACATAGTTACTGTGGAAAACTAATAGGAAGTCAAACATGATTTACTGAACCACGTCATTGCCAATGACCTTGAGTGAGTGTTAAAGCTCATTTCAGCTGCTGGAAATGTCTTTAGGCCAATATTTAAAAAAAGTAGAGTGCATTGATTACGTATGAAGCTAACAGCAACAAACATAAGTGATAACTGAGCTACTAACTCTGCTGTGATATTTGAACTGAAGAACTGTTTATGGTTATTTACGTTTATGTATGCTCCTATTGTCTCCATATATGTACTTGTATGTTGTATGTATAATCTTGTTTCATGTAGAGATATTACACAGGTCCACTTTTACTGGTGATAATTTTATTGTGAACATTATATCTGTAAATGTCTGTAATGTGTAGGTGGTTTGGCATTGTTCCGTGATTTCTTGCGCAGCGAGTACAGCGATGAAAACCTCGAGTTTTGGATTGCCTGCGAGGAGTACCGAACGTTGAAGGATGACCGACTTGTGGCACAAGCTCAGAAAATATTCGCTGATTTTGTAGCAATACAAGCTCCTCGAGAAGTGCGTTATCTGCAGCTGTATTCTTTTCTGAATAAGCTGATAAGTAGAAGTTTTAGCTCACACTACAGGACTAGTATTTGTACTGCCGGCCATCAGCTGGTGATACCGTCTCGCGGGCTTACAACATATGGTCGTCGGGCCTTTTCAGTAGCTGGTCCGATGTTTTGGAACTCGCTGCCCAGAAACTTGCGTGACCCGTCATATACTGCTGCTGTTTTTGGACGATCACTTTAAACATTTCTTTTCTCAGAGTACAAGTAGTGTACACAGTGCATCAGAGGCATTTGTGACGATGCGCTATATAAATTGATGTTTTACTTACTTACTTACAATGTGTACTTGTTACAGAACATGTACTCTTTTTGCTAGCGCAGTTATAGCATATCCAGCTGCATACCGGTATGTATTGATAGGGTGAGAAACAAAACTACAGTGCGAAAGATGTAGAACTGTAACGAGAACTGTAGTTAGCCTGTGGATGTGGAAAAATGCTTGAAATAAATAATTGATTCTCAACTGAGATGTATGTTAGGAATCGAGGATATAATACCAGTACAGTAATGCTGGGTTGAAGTTGTTTGGTAATATTTAAAGGACTGGTATTTGTATGCAGCGACCTTGTGGACCTTTTAATATCAGTCTTAGTTTCCTTGCGGCCTGTAAGTATGAATCAGAATATTTGGTAAAGTTATTACATTGTTAAAATGACAGACGACAGAGATGTTCAGTTTGTGGCAGTTGGAAAAGAGAAATGTTGGGTGAGAAACCTCTGGATTGTATGTTGGTGAAAGCTCGGTGATGCAAAGTGAAAGTTGATAAGGACAAGAGGAGTTATTAGTTTATGACAGGCAAATGCTGTGACACATTAGGAGTTATCTCACTGGCCATCAGTCCACTAGTAACGTTAGTGAGTGAATGTTGAATCTGTTGAATTTATACTTCAGTTACGGATATTTCTGTAGTGCTGCGTGGTTGAGACTTTGCATACACGGAGCATGTTTGTATATGAATCTTGCCCAAGGTCGTCACTTGGTAGTGCCGTGGCCAGCAATTGATGATTCTGAGTGAAATCCTTCAAGCATTTTGGCACCAGTCACCGCAGTCTGTCAACAGTCCAATGCATGATTTTAACGTAATCTGTGATCATTACATTTATAGACAATAAAGCTTCAGTGATTAACGCTGTTGGTTGGGCACCGGAAGGGCATTTATCCTGCAAAATATTGCTTCAGCATGTCCAAATGTATTACTGATGACCCAGTTCACACAGTCTGAAAAAATAACCGTTTAGACAGTAGTATGTATGTTGGCAGATAAACCTAGACTCAAAGACGCGGGAGGAAACGGCCGTGAAGATGAGTGCGCCGGACCGCACAACGTTCGAGGTCGCTCAGAAACGTATTCAGGCTCTCATGGCAAAAGACTCTTACCCGCGGTTCCTGCGTTCCGACTTTTACCGGCGTCAGCGCACCCAGTTTAAGCTGTCGCCGACATTAGGTGCCACTTAGTGATACGTCTCGTGCTGTTATTGATTCAGTCACTGGCATTCACTCTGTTAACATGCTTCTCTGTTGATGTCATAGTTGTTCAAATGTATCGGCTTCTTAGACTTCTGGGATCATTGTTCTATATGTACGTACAATGCGTGTATATGCCAAGTGTTTTAGTCACTGCGTTGGACGACATTAGTGGGTGATTTTGCCACACTTCAAGTGTGCAGAGTGTCCACATTGTTAACGATGCTTCGTCTTTGTTTGTTTGGTCACACCAGTGAATTGTGGTTAAACAGCAAGACATGCAATTTGGTTCGAGAGTTGGCAAGGTCATATTGTCTTCGAAGGGGGTCACAGTCCCCAAAAGTGGGGTCTTGTGTCGCCGTTTTCAGTTCTTTTCTCCAGGTGATAGAGCCAAAAATACAGAAGATATTAGAGCATAATTTTTTGTTGAGTGGAGTTGGAGACGACTAAAAGTTTGAATTTTGTTGGGTTGTTGGATGAGTAGTGTGCGGAAATGTCTGAACAGTTTTTGGGGATGCACTACCTTCTGCCAGGACTACACTGTGTTAAAAAGTGGTCTGGTCTTCCCAAAATAAGGATACTTCCCCAGTGTCCTTACTAAAAAACTCTGGACTTGGCCATATGTCAGCATTTTGTAATGTCAAGCGTGTTGTCAACGTACCGCGAGAGTCGAATTTGTTAATGATGCAGACTTCATTTATACATATTGACTGACATATTGGAATGCTGACCCACAGCATTCCATTTTCCCAAGCATGTTTAGTCTCTTTGTTTTCACTGTAATGCACGTCGCACATGTATTGGTGAAAGGTCGTAACGAGGTTTACAGGAAGAGAAGATATTAGCGAAATACGTGTTTCGCACATACAGACTGTGCCTTGGATTAACATAACAGCGGCAAAATATGTCATTAAATGAAGCATATTCAGGTTGAATAAGTCACTTCGTAAATCGGCGTGGTTATTTGAAAAGTATAAAAATCTAAATTACGTTGCCTTTTTCTGCGTGCGTGCTGGTCGCTGATTGACGCGCTGAAACGTCGTATTACATAGTTACGACGATTGTCGATGGCGACGCAGCTCGCAGCGCAGCACGCTTGGTCGTAACTTCACTCGATGCTGGCCAGCAATCATTAATAATACTAATAATAATAATCTTTATTCGCATAATAAGTGCATTTGTAAGCGCAAAATAAATCGAGCTGCCATAGAAAGTTTTTAGTTTCCGCACAAATCCTTGCCCTAAATACAGGCCCAGACTTGCTCAAAGTGATGTTTACGACCTACCTCCATGACAATGGGCATAGAATATCAAACACTAAGAAAGGCATAACTCTGTAACGCAACTGGACCTTACATCGCGATCATCGTGTGAAATATTCAGAAATACTGAAAAGTCGTATCACATTTCATACATTTTAACCTATAAAATCCCGACATATATGTGACATTTATATGCCAAAATGAAGCTATTGATGAGTGCTATCCAGCAGTATGTTTAACTCGTGAAACCTGACTTACGACCTTTCATTAATACAGGCACGACATGTTCAGTCCGTGCTCATCATTCAGGTCATATGCTGTCATGTCTGTTAACAGGGTCCAGTGTGTATCTGACGTAAATCTGTGTTGTGCTTTTTGTTCTGGTGGTTTGCTGGATTTACAACCTGATTTGCAAGATATTGCTAGTCGCCGTCGGTTCGTGTCAGTTCCATTGCTGACTCTCTTTGTGTTTTGATCTTTGTGCTAGAAAAGCTTGCTAACGCAGTGAGTGGCTCGAAAAAGATATCAGCACTTCTCTTACGTCCGAGTCACAACCATTAAGAGCTGCTGTATGTCATTCTTGCTTCTGCTTAATGAGTGTAATTGGTGTTTCAGCAGCATTTTTGTTGCTGTATAAAACTTTTTGTTTATTTGACGGTTTTAATGTCGTGGGACATTTGTGGGGTGTGTTTTTTGTGTTTATGAATAAACAAAGTTGTTTGTGTTTTATGATAAACGAATTTGTTTGTTTATTTTATTTTATTTTATTGTCACGTTGGAGACTGAGTAGGCATTGTTGAGAGTAGTGTCGAATAGTTTCATTCGGTTGGCGCAATTCATTTACAGAAATTCTTACTGTACATAACTGACTGCAATATATCACCTACTGACTACGTTTCAATGTCTGTCGGACATTTTGTTTACGTTTCGTTGATTGATGACAACTTGACTGGCAACAGTTGGTACACAGACCTGGGCCTCCGGATCGAGGGAGAGCAGTGTAACTCACAAGTCAGCCATCATTCATAAACCATGCTGTAGAAGAGAACCACGTAATCGAGGACAACGCAAAAGTGGTTGATCATACAGTGACAAGCCAGATGGATTAAAGAGGCACTTTGGATCAGAAAGACCCCGATATGCGACGCGTGAGTCGGGATGCAGTCCAACTCCGGTCGTGTACCCCGCTGACTTGTAGTCAGTCAACAAGACGTGAACAAAATGTCCGACAACATCAAAATATACTCAGTAAGTAATACATTTTAGTTGTTTGTGTATAGTGAAAATTTTAGTACATTGATGAGAGTGATGTTTACTTACTTCTGATGTGAACACTAGGAATGTCTAGTTATTAACTGTCACAGTTGTGTGAGCGGGCATTCAGCTTTGTTTTGCCGCTGCATCAGTGCATAATATTTGGACAAACATTGCCATTGTGCTACATTTGTCGACTGTTGACAGGCCACAGACTGCTTAGCAAGCAGTAATTCTGCTGTTAAAAATACTTGCTTTGAAATAGAAACTAGCAACTGTTGTCCACTCAAAATTAACTAAATGAATTTATTGCTCAATTGTATTGTGTGTCGTGGGTTTAAATTTCCGGCACATTTTTTCTCGTTTATACCCACACGTTTATCACTTGCTTCGACAGATGCTTGTAAAAATTGATTCCTATTAAAAGTTAAACTGTCGAATAAGAACGTTGAAAATTTGTTAGAAATATCAAGCATAACATTCCCATAGTGTCGTCGTCGTTACGTATTTTACTGCTGTATTTTTTAGTTGTTTTATTGTTGGTGATAACGGTATATTCTTGCATAATAGGAATGGTACCTGGTCTGCCAAAATACTGCAGCAATCCCTTTTGGTTTTTGGGAGATCTTATAGGACTGGCCCTGATCATGGTTACCGCTTGGCCTGCAGAGATGGGCTGAATAAACAGAAATGAAAGGTAGTTAGTAGTTCCTTGGCCGTTGTATGCTGACAACGTATTAGCTGCAGGCTCAGTAGCTCAGAGTAATATGATCGTTGTTGTTGTCAGATAAATGTCATCGAATAGATAGATAATTTATTTCAAATGCAACCACAACGGTTGAAATGATACAATGCATTACAAAATTAATATATATGTTAAATGTCAAACAATCGATGACGACTCCGTATCATGCCTCTTGTAATGGGATCGTAGAGAACTTTAACAAGACGATTAAAAACTTGTTAAAGAAAGTCACCGCTGAAAAACCTAAGGACTGGCAGAGATATTTGGGTCCTTTGATGTTTGCAGTGAGGGATACACCTCAAGACAGTACTGGGTTTACGCCATTCGAATTACTATACGGGTACCAAGTGCGTACACTTGAATACATCATGTACCTGATCTATACACCTGTCCCTAATACAGGCCTTGTCCGAAGGGTTCATCACGTCGACGACAACGGCAACCATGAAGCTTGATAAACAAACACTTGCTGTTACAGTTGGCTTTTGACAATATATGGTATTATTATTATTAGTAAGAATGAATGTCATAGCAACATTATAGTCGATAGACTTCAAGGTTGCGACCACAGCAAAAAGCTGTGGGAAAGTGAAAGTGAGTCACGCAGCAGTAAAGTCGTTTGACAGACATGGTGTCAGTTGTAAGAACGCTCGAACAGTTCAGTATTCACGCAGCGTCGAAAAATGTCCAGTGACTCAGTGGTATGTGGTATTTATGCATTCTGTGAGATGACATGCTAGCTAAGTGCCGTGATGCAATCTTCGATGACGTTGCCTGATGTTCCGATGTTGTCCCAGCCAATCTGGAACTCCGTTGCTAAGTTGACGCATCACTAGGTCATTGCCGCAGACACGGTTGACCTCATGACAGATGGCTAGACCAAGTTCAAGCTCGCAGTGGAATACCACTGGCTGATGTGTGGAGGCATACTGTGCTATGAGACTGGACTGGAGTGATGCAACAGCCCTCCCCGACTATGCTACCATGATCACGATGATGATGATGATGATGATGACATTTATGTATTTGCCATTGTTATATGCTAAAGTGAAACAGTGCTGAACTAAAATTGTGGTGTTTCTCGTTACCAGACATATAGACCTATTTTGTATCTCGAGTGTGTGCATTTGTTGATGTAAAGCATCATAGTGAGCTGTAGGGAAGTGGGTCTGTGAAAAGCCATGATAATTGAGGGAAAAGTTCTAATCTGGGATACATGGCGTAATACTGCAACGGTGGAATGAAGCGGGTGGCAGAACTGTAATGATAGTTGCAACGGATGTTATGTGAGTTTAGTGTAAGCTGATATTGATGTTATGTGGTTAGAGTTTGTTAGTGTATTTTTCAGAGAGCCGAGACTTTATTCTGGACCGCAACACATTCAGTGTGTCTCAAATAACCAGACTGCTATGATAGGTAATTGTCGCCAGTTGTGTATAGTAAGAACTTATTTGTATATTGCAGCTAAAGAGCTGAAATAATGGCACAGTTTTTCGTAATGTATGGAGTACAAATCTTATCATATCGTGCATTACATTTACATTCATCAAAATACATTCACAGATGCTGAGGAGATAATGCTGAAATGAATGTGTGACATGAAATGGTGCACAAACGTTGATCTGTTTGTTAGATTGTGTCCCATAATGTCACTAATATTGATTATCGACACAAATCAGCCGCAGCAACGGTATGCTGTAGTTTTGGCTGAAGCTGCATGAGCCGTGTGTGTGTGTGTGTGTGTGTCGTTCTTGTTGCGTTGCTATGCTGAAGGTTCTCGCTACTGTTTCATTTTTATCATCGCGCTGCTTACTGCAAAAAGTCCGTTACTTGTTGCGTTGTTGTACGCAGCGGTGTGTCTCTCATGGAAGTGCACTTTTATGCAGTCCATGTATGTAAAGAACGGTTTTTGTTTCTTCAGTTGCCTTCTTATTTGTCATTATGTTGCAAGAGCACATCTGTCTTTTGGTTACGATGTTCGTCAGCGATGGTTGACTATCGGCTTGACTATGTACTGCTGTTTAAAATGCTGTAATGAGCTGCATGCGGTTCTGCAACTATTGTTTGTTAAACAGTCCTGTATTCTGTTATAATGATGTAAGTACGTTGATTGACTGACTCCACTGGCAGTCAGCAGGGTATTATTATTGGTCACCTATATTTGTAATTATGTCGTTTGTAACTTTGTACCTTTGTATCTGTGTTCATTCATTAACAACATTACTAGAAAACAGTTACAGATAATGTTGTGAAGCTTTCAGTATCGACAGGCAGTGTCTCTGGAATAATGCCATTAAATTTGTTGTTGGCAGGACCATGCAGTGGGGCATGGGGCGAGGTTTTCTGTGTCTTGTAAATGTAATGTAATGTAAATGTAAAAATGAACGGATTAGGGTGACGTAAAGTCAGAAGACTGCTAGGTCACCTAACATAGTCAAAAACATGTTGTGTTAGCTCAGAAATGTAACTAAGATGATAGGAAAGATGCAGTGAATAGATGAGTTTTCAGGGCTCGACGGCATGAATGCAGGGTTGACGCAGTAGTGGCTGTTGGCGGCAGTGACAAGAAACGCTCGGTCAGCCAGTGACAACCTTCTAGTAGCTGGTACGACGAGCACTGGTGAACTCGATGATCTCAGACACTGTCTGGGCTCCATTCGAGTGACTTGTTGAAGTTGGTCTTGCATCACTTTTATTATTCTATGGCTCTTAATGTTACTTTTTTGCGGGTAAAAAGCTTGCTTCATGCATTTTTTAATTAGTTACATATTGTCCAGTGTGTAGCATTTACTGAATGTTGTGTCACTATGAAACAATGGTTGTCAGTTTTGTGATATACAAACTATGTGTGTTTGTTGATATTCTTAGCTGTATTGAGGTTAATGTTAGTTACGAGATAAAGTGAACACAGGAGCGAGTATTTGTTTAAGTTTTGTCTGTTACAGATGTGCCGTAGTTGTTTGCAGTATTCTGTTGTTGTATATGTCTTCATTCACAAACTTTATGTTGGCGATCAACTGAACTTCATGCTGATGATCAACTGCAGGTGTGGTCCACTGTAGTTGGCTGTGTGACACAGTGGGTACAACGTCGGTCTTGGCCGGCGAACTTTCCACTTCCTGCGCTCGGCTTTCAGCTGGACAGGAGACCACTTTGTGGGTAAACTGTCCACTATAGATGAGCCAACTAGGCCAACTCAGCCTTTTATTCTTCTGGGGTCGATAAATGAATAGTAGCCCATGTAAAATGCGTTATGGACATAAACGGCAGAAGACGTGGTGAGAGGTGTGGTATACCGCCCATGTGACCGAGTGCTCCTGGTTGTAGGCTGGAGTATATGCTTGCTGCCGACTCAAGACCATGGAAACGGAGATGAGCGCCACTCCCTTAGGCTGTCAGCTGTCAGAGAGCTCAGCTAATGGGTACTTTGCCTTTACACTATTGTGCACTGTCGTGTGGAAATGGTGAGTGGCCAAGACATTTGAAATATAAATAGACGACGTAGTCGCTTGGTGAGACCGGTTTATTTGAGCAGTTAGGTATTGCGGACGTGCTTTTAAAGCTGTCATTATATATTGACGTTGGTTGTCTGGTTGCCACCACTGCTGTAGTGTATATGTGTATTTGTTCATCATTGCTTTCTATGCATTCTAGAGAGATTCTATGTGCGTCGTTTATCGTTAGCATTGCATGTTGACTGTTGACTAGTGCATGTTGTTTTATGCGACGCATCTCAGTGTTATGACATAATATACGTCGACTTTGTGTACAGTGGCGGATCCAGTGGGGTATCACTGGGTAGCTGTGGGACTCCCACTCAGGTAATGCAAGTAGTGCTTCAAACTAAAGTTTGTAGTCTCCTGGCACGGAAATTGCAAATTTGTCCGAGACCGTGACATTTACAACTAGTGGTGAATTTATTGTAAGTTGACGGCTGCAGAAATTGACGAAGCAAAGAGCAAAATCAGACTTGAAGTGTCTGCAATGCAAGCAAACCCGTTTGGCAGCTGGGCTGTGCTCAGAGCCACTGAGAGCTCACATCACTCATGCTGATTCCCTATCTGGCTTTTAGGGGACGAGACAGAAGGTGAGTTTCTGGATCTGCCACTGTTCATACATCCATCGGACGCACAAGCCACCTACACCTGTTCTTCGTCAAGTTAATCAGGTTGCAGAGATATTGTATGTATGTTGTAGTGTATTTTTGCTCAGTAGATTTGTTTGCAATACACTTCATGATTTGTGCAGTGCGGCCATGTGCATCTGTGTCCATAGAAGACTAGTTCTTAGCATCGACGTCTGTTTCACTAGTTACTAGTGTATGTCCCTTGCAGGTACATGGGACATCTCTCAGCCAGTTGTGATAAAAGACGTTTGAATTTGTTTTTAGCCGGTTTTAGATTGTTTTGCTATTCTCTGTTGATTATTAATTGATGTTGTTTTGGTGTCAGACTGCCATTTATATGATCAATTGAAAATGCCGTGGATGCTACTTCAATTTTTTGCCACACAATGCTGTGCAGTGTGCATAAGTGCAGCCTATGTCATTGTGTGGTGTCTGTCCTTCCGTCACGTTCGTGTATTCTGACGAAACGAGTTGACATATCTTCAAACTTTTTTCAGTCTCGGGTAGCCACACCATTCTAGTTTTTCCATACCAAACCTTACGGCAATATTCCGACAGGGACCACCTAATGGGGGCGTCGAATGCAGGTGGGGTAGGCAAAAACGTGATTCTCGACTAGTATCTGGCTTTCAGATCAATAACTGAAGTGCGATCAACACTTGATGTGGACCATGCAGTAGTACATAGCAGTTACCATGGACGTCCATTTACCGCGCAGACCGCCACGCATCAGTGAATCTTGCTTATCACAGCTAGCATGGACGACTGAACCGAATAGAACAGAACAAAATTTAATTGCATGCTTGGTAAATCTGAAGCCAAAGTAACCAATAATAGAAGATTGCACTCGACTTATTGTACTGTTGAAGACTGACACAAAGCATGCATCATGCGGCCTGTCTGCGACAGAAGGGCTACTTGATCGTTTTATTTGGCATTTAGTCGCAGCAGTCTAATTTCGTCTTACGAGAGTGTCATGTCATGTTATTCGCTTAACTATACATCTTCGGAATTCTCTTGTTTTTGATTTACAATAGTCAGTTATTGCAAGGTTTGCAGCTGGTGTAATTAGTCATATTAATGTGCCAAACTACACTGATTGTGATTGTTTGTCAGACTGTTTATCTGCATGTAGTTTTGAGCATCAGTGATTGTGATTGTTACGAGTGTCAAGCTCACTCTCTGGTCACAAGTGTTGCGGGTGTGGGAATTATCATGTGGCATGGGAACCAGCTAAGTTTCTTACTTGTGCCGTTGTCTGTCAGTTGCCCACTTGTCCGGTTCTGTAGAGCAAGGATGGTATGATGTTACCTGTATTGTCAGAGTAAGGTCGGTGTTTTCATTTCTTTGCATCATGTTACGTTGTCAGCAGCGTACATCTCTGACTCTAAGTGAAACTGTTTGTTGACTTCATTAAAACTGACAGCGGGTTTTGCATTTGTTAAGTTACTGTTTTTGTGCCACCTTGTTTTGACGAGCTTTACTCTCTGTAATATTTTGTATGCACATGTATGTTCATTGTACATTGACATCAGCTGTGAGAAATAAAGCTAGCATGATAATTACTGATGATTTTTGACGCTGGTTATTTTGATTTTATGTGATGTCAATTAAACTGAACTTAAAAGCCATTCGTCAAAAAGATGTCGAACCTCACCCAGCGACGTTCATTCTGAAGCCTTTTCAGTTAAGAGTGGTTGTTTGTGAGGGTTGCATCTGTGGAATGTTATTTCCTTTATTTTCGACAATTTTTTCTGCGTACGTTGACATACATCTGTCAACAATTCATAATCCTGTCGGGATCCCGGGATTACAGATTCTGCAACCCGAATCCTGGGATTGAGAAAAAGGTCCAGAATTGTAACGCCTAGATGCAATGTATGCTTTTTAGCCAAGGTTACGTAGTAAACGCTCCGCTTCCGCTATTGAGATCGTCTGTCTGTCTGTCTGTCTGTGACGCGCTGGAGTTGAGTAAACGAATGATTTTTTTGCAGAATCTAGTTAGACCACCTGATAGGCCAGGGATCTGGCTCGATTGTGGGGTTGTTATGTAGCAGAGGATACGAAAAATAGCGATTTTTGATCAATATATCGTCAGTGAACTAACTCACTCACTTTGAACAGTCTGGGCGATAACCCACAGTGACCGAAGTCAGTGAAGCATGCATGCGACGGCCACGGTCAGCGAACGAGTGACCGCTGTGTTTGTGTTGATGACTAGATGACCTCTGCGTACGAGTGCGTAGCACGAGAACGCAGACAGGTCACCTCGCCATCAATACACCGATCACTAGTTATCTTACCGTGGCCGTCTCATGCATGCTTCACTGACTTAGAAGATTGTCGTCACTGTGGGTTATCGCCGGGACTGTTCAAAGTGAGTGAGTTCAGGTGAACTACGGGGAGTGACACTATCATCAGGCACGTCTGTAACCAGGAAGTCTGAACTGTGGTCGTGAACGCACGCCAGTGACACGCTACAGCTACCGTGATATCACCACAGTGAAGATGGAATACAACGTTAGAAACTGTACAGATTATATCGTCGGACGTCAACTGGTCACTCCAGCAGCGCTGTGCGTTGTTACGTGTTCGTGTCGTCGTTATCTGCGGTCATAGTGGATGTATTTCGTCTCGAATCGTCATTGTCGTCGTTATCGTATCGCATCGTTGTGACTTAGGCCTGTCGTCGAGTACAGCAGAAAACGGTTTGCTGACCGGAGCAAACCTATGACTAAACAAGTGCGTCAGTAAAACTGACACAAACCCGCCATTCGCATTCCAAATAGCTTTTCCACGGCGCACAGATTTCACAGGGTTTCTACAGGGAGGGTCAAAAAGTAGAGACCTACAATCGGAAATT